>Ga0256407_10001117_pt1 | contig 59106 bp, 46 predicted proteins | sample RumenRJG_04DNA_FD_193489 | JGI IMG/M metagenome (GOLD analysis project Ga0256407, IMG submission 193489) | Bovine rumen microbial communities from Lethbridge, Alberta, Canada - RJG_04 | ecosystem: Host-associated > Mammals > Digestive system > Stomach > Rumen | place: Canada: Alberta... | reverse complement strand
CCCACAATGCGTCCTATGTAGGTTCTGTCAAGGATGCCGAACACAAAAAAATGCCAGCAGATTGCTGGTCTGCCGGCACGAAATAATTTTCATTATTTAATTTGTCCACTTGACGGGGCGCGGTTCACGTCTGTGGGGCGCTTATTGACTTTTGAGGCGCTTTGTCTTATATTTGCTATGATTACTCATCCTTTTATTAATTAAGGGGAACCTGGCAATATGTCTAACGTCATTTCTGAACTGCGCAACACGACAGAGTCTTCCAGGCTCTACAAGTTGCGGCTGTTTTTGGCCAGCGACGTTTTCTGCGCGCTGGTGGTGGCCTATTCGTTTGTGGTCATCTGTTTCAACTGGATCATTCCCGGCGCGTTCGTGCTGGCGGTCATCACGGGGTTCGTGTTCCTCCTGTCCGATGACATCGTCTCCGTGTTCCTGCCCATCATGCTCATCGCGTCCTTCGGCATCCAGGCGAACGACTCGCTCTGGGACTACATGGCGCTCGCGCCCTTCGCGGCGTTCCCGATCCTCGCCATCCTGTTCCACCACATCTTCTACCGGGAACGGGACAAGTCGAAGGTCAAACGTCCGGGTGCCCTTCTCCTGCCGATGATCCTCGTGTCCATCACGAACTTCCTCGGCGGCATCGGCACCATCCCGGTGAAGTCCTACTTCAGCCCGACGTCGCTCATCTACATGTTTGCCCTCGGGTTCATGATCGTCATCGTGTACTTCCTCAACTATAACCATCTCGGGGCGGGGAAGAACTACACGGACCGCATCGACAAGCGCATCGCGAAGATCGCCTGCTGGCTCATGCTGTTCCTCGTCCTCGCGACCATCGAAGGCTACGTGGAGCGCTGGGCGAAATTCATGGAAGACCCGGGCATCCTGTACTTCCAGTGGCGGAACAACGCGAGCACGCTCTTCATGATCGCGATGCCCTTCGCGTTCTACATGTCCGCCCGCAAGTTCTGGTACATCCTGCTTCCCTTCGCGTCCTACGGCGCGATGATCATGCTCGGCTCGAGAGGCGGTCTCATCCTCGGCGGCATGGAACTGCTGGCCCTCATCATCGTCGACCTCATCCTCGACAAGCGGCACAGAAAGTACATCGGCGCCATCCTCGCCGTCATCTTCCTGACGCTCCTCTTCTGTTTCCCGCAGCTCGAACAGCTTCTGGAATACACGCTGAACCGCATGACGGCAGCGGACCAGTACAGCATCCGTCTCGGCCTCTGGCGCCGGTCGGTGGAGGACTTCCACCGCAACCCCATCTTCGGTATGGGCCTCGGCTACATGGGCAACCGGGACATCCACCCCTCCAAGGCGGCATCCCTCTGCTGGTACCATTCCTCGCTCCCGCAGGTCTGGGGCAGCTTCGGTCTCGTCGGTCTCCTGACCTACGGCTACCAGATGTTCGTCCGCTGGAAATTCCTCATGTCGAAGCATTCCATGTTCGCGTTCACCGTGACCGCGTCCTTCCTGGCGCTGGAACTCATGTCCCTCGTGAACCCCGGTATCTTCGCCATGTTCTACCTTCTCATCATCTCGATGGAGTTCTTCATCCTCGAGAAATACCACTTCCCGGAGATCCACATGAAGCTCGAACTCGGAGCCGAGACCCAGTTCACGTTCTCGGAAGATGACTTCCCGACGGACGAGGACGACACAGCAAATGAAACCGCGCCCACCGAGGCGTAATACAACGGAGTTGATATTTTCTTTATGGGCAGTACAGCCATGATCATTGTCCTTGTTATTTTCGTCATCCTGTCCGGGTTCTTCTCGGCCTCGGAGACCGCGTTCTCCAGCGCCAATGAGATCCGCCTGAAAGCCAAAGAGCAGGAAGGCAATAAAGCCGCCACCCGCGCTCTGAAGATCATCGACGACTACGATGCCATGCTGTCGACCATCCTCATCGGCAACAACATCGTCAACATCGGCGCGTCTTCTATCGCCACCGTTCTCTTCGTGCGGGCGATGGGCGACATCGGCGCCACATGGTCGACCATCGTCATGACGGTCATCATCCTCATCTTTTCCGAAGTCACCCCGAAGTCCATCGCCAAAGAGATGCCGGAACAGTTCGGCATGGCCGTGGCTCCCGCTCTGCGGGCACTGATGTGGCTGTTTTACCCCTTCAACGTCCTGTTCGGATGGTGGAAGCAGTTCATCGCGAAAGTGTTCGGCGTCAAAGCGACCGAGGAGATCACCGAAGGTGAGTTCCTGACCATGGTCGAGGAAGCGGAAAGCGGCGGCGGCATCGAGAAGGAGGACTCGGAGCTCATCCACAGCGTGCTCGAGTTCAACGACATCGAAGTCGCGGACATCTTCACGCCCCGTGTGGACGTGGTGGCCGTGTCCCTCCGCGCCCAGAAAGAAGAACTGGCGCAAGTTTTCCGCGAACACGAATTCTCCCGCATTCCGGTGTATGACGAGGACATCGACGACATCGTCGGCTTCCTGCACCAGAGAGACTTCTACGACCAGATCTACTTTGGCGATCGACGCCTCGAAGACGTCATTACCCCGGCCATTTTCGTGGCCCCCAGCATGAAGATCTCCAAGGCGCTGACGCTCCTGCAGCAGAAGCACACCCACATGGCGGTCGTCTCCGACGAGTTCGGCGGCACCGACGGCATCGTCACCATGGAGGATATCCTGGAAGAGCTGGTGGGCGAGATCTACGACGAGCACGACGACGTCGAGAAGGACATCGTCAAGACCGGCAGAGACAGCTACATCGTCCGCTGCAACACGGAGCTCGAGGACATGTTCGAGTACTTCCACAAGGAACTGCCCGAGTCCGAGTCCAACACCGTGGCCGGCTGGGTCATGGAGCTCTTCGGCGAGATCCCAAAGCGGGACGATGAAATGATGTACGAAAACCTGCTCATCTCCGTCCTGAAGACGGACAACCGCAGAGTCGAACAGATCCGTGTGAGGGTTTTACCGAATGAAACAGCTGACAATAGGGAAGAATGACGCGGGCCAGCGCCTCGACAAGTTCCTCACGAAGAACCTGCCGAACCTGCCCCAGTCCCTTCTCTACAAATACATCCGGAAGAAGCGCATCAAGGTCAACGGGAAACGGGCGGAGATCTCCACCCGCCTCCACGAGGGCGATGTACTGGACCTCTACATCAACGACGAGTTCTTTGAGAAGCCCGAACCGACCTATGACTTCCTCCATGCCGGGACGAACCTGAACATCCTCTTTGAAGATGAGAACGTCCTGGTTCTCGACAAACCGGTGGGCCTGCTGGCACACCCGGACGACCGGGAGTATGTGGACACGCTCATCGGCCGGGTCAAACGGTACCTCTACGAAAAAGGGGAGTACGACCCGGAGGCGGAGCAGTCCTTCACACCGGCTCTCGTCAACCGCATCGACCGCAATACCGGCGGCATCGTCCTGGCGGCGAAGAACGCGGAGGCGCTCCGTGTGCTGAACCAGAAGATGAAAGACCGGGAGATCCACAAGTTCTACCTCTGTGCCGTCCACGGCACGCCAAAACCCTCTCAGGGCCTCCTGAAGGGCTATCTGTGGAAGGACGAGAAGAAGAACCGGGTCTACGTCTATAAGGACTTCAAACCGGGCTCCAAGACCATCGAGACGAAGTACCGGGTCCTGAAGTCTGCGGAGAACATGTCCCTCGTGGAAGTCGAACTGCTGACCGGCCGGACCCATCAGATCCGTGCCCACTTCGCGAGCATCGGCTGTCCGCTGGTGGGGGACGGGAAGTACGGCAACAACCAGAACAACCGGAAGCAGGGAGGACGCCGCAAGCAGTTCCTCTACTCTTATAAAACGGTGTTCGACTTCACGACCGACGCCGGCGCGCTGGAAGGTCTGAACGGCATGACTTTCGAGGTCCCGAATGTCTGGTTCGCGGAACAGTTCCCGCACTACAACTGAATCTGTCGTTGCTGCACGGCATCAATCAGGCACTGTACTATTCCGATGAGATCCTGGTGATGAAAGACGGCAACCTTCTCGCCGCCGGGGCTCCGGAAGACGTCATTACCAGAGACCTCATCGAAGAGGTATTCGGTGTGCCGCTTGAACTGAGAGAAGTGGTCGGGAAGCCGTTCGTGCTTCCGATTTGAAAGAGTTTGACATGCCTAACTCCATTCTGCTATACTATTTCAAGTTAGATAAAGCTAACCGTATCAAAAGTGATATTTGTGGAAAGAGCGTGTAAAACTATGGCAGAATCCTCAGAAGTTCTTCGCCTGCGAGTGCTTCTCAGTTTTTACAACGACGAAAACACGACCGTCACCGGACTGGCTCGCAGCCTGGGCGAGGAAAAGTACACCATCAGCCGCCTCCTGAGCGCAATGGAGGAAGAGGGCGTGGTGGACCGCTCCAACAACCGTCATCCGAAACTCACATCGGAGGGCATAGAAGCCGCGGAACGTTACGCGAAGCGTGTGGATACGCTGGTCAACTACCTGCTGTTCAAAGGCGTCGGCATGGAGAATGCACGGCCGGACGCGCTGAAGATGGCACTCCATATGTCCGGCCAGAGCATCGATGTGTTCCGATCGGAGGAAGAACTGGAAGCGGTCAAATATGAATTCCGCGACCGACGGAAGTTTTCGGGCTCCGAGTTCTTTTCGAAACTGCCGGACGGAAACTACCGGCTCTCCTTCATCATTTACCGTGAGAAGGCCAACAACGTGACCAACGTCTCCATGGCGAATGAAGGGTTCGAACACCCGGGCATCCTGTCCGTCACCGACGGCGTCGGGACCGTACAGCTCCACGCCACCACCCTCAACGCCCGCTCGGCCAAGACCGGCGCCGCCATGAAAGGGAAAGTCAAGTCTCTCAAGTACTTCGATAACGGAGATTACATCTCGGCGGAACTGAACGGTGACATCGTCGCTTTCCCCGCGGAGTCGTTCAAGTTCTACAACCTGCGCCCCGGTTTCAGCCCGGTGCTGCACGGGACACTTCCCATCAAGATCACCGCCAACGTAGGCACGATGCATATGCCGGAGAGCATCGCGTTTTTCACGATCCTTCTGTAACGAAAAGAGGCAGTTCGCTGCCTCTTCTTTTTTGTTCCGAAATCAGAACATTTGTTTTGCTATTTACATTGAAAAATGGTATACTACAATAGTTGTATCTTGAGAGAAGGAAGCGACAGTATGAAGACAAAGATCCTGGGCCACAGAGGGGCCAATCGCCGGGCTCCGCAGAACACCATTCCGGCGTTTCAGGCCGCCATCGACCACGGCGCGGACGGCGTCGAATTCGACGTCCAGATGAGCTCCGACGGCGTGCTGGTCATCTGCCACAACTTCACGGTCGATGAGACCTCGGACGGCACCGGCTATGTCAACGAGCACACGTTCGAAGAACTGCGGGCTATGGACTTCGGTTCCTGGTTCGGCGAGGAGTTCAAGGGCACACAGATCCCGACCCTGGAAGAGACCCTCGACTGTGTCAAAGACATGGAGATCCTCAACGTCGAGATCAAACATCCGTCGAAGAACAAACTGGAAGTCGTGCAGAAGACCTACGACATGGTCAAAGAGAAGGGCCTTCTCGAAAAGGTCATCTTCTCGAGCTTCGACTTCGATGTCATCAGCATCCTCAAACACATCGACCCGGACTGCACCTGCGGTCTGCTCTACGACCCGGTCCCGGAGGAACTCTTCGACAAGCGCCTTCTGCGCAACGAGTACCTGACGGTCGCGTCCGACTACAAAGCCGACGCCCTGCACCCGTACTTCAAACTCGTCAACTACCCGAAGGCATACATCCGCAAGTGCCACGAGGCCGGCCTCATGATCAACGTCTGGGGCATCTCCAAAGAGAGCGACCTCGAAAAGTATAAAGATCGAAACTTAGACATCATCATCACCGACTGCATTTAAGGAAGGAGGGTCGCTGTGGACCACTTTGAACTGGTATCGCCCTACAAGCCCACCGGCGACCAGCCGGAAGCCATCGCCGCCCTCGTGGACGGCCTGAACAAGGGCTATAAAGAGCAGACGCTGAAGGGCGTCACCGGCTCCGGCAAGACCTTCACGATGGCGAACATCATCGCGCAGGCCAATCGCCCCACGCTGGTCCTGGCCCACAACAAGACTCTGGCGGGTCAGCTGTGTACGGAGTTCAAGGAACTGTTCCCGAACAACGCGGTCGAGTACTTCGTCTCGTACTACGATTACTACCAGCCTGAGGCGTATGTCGCGGCCACCGACACCTATATTGAAAAAGACTCGTCCATTAACGACGAAATCGACAAGATGCGCCACTCGGCCACCCTGGCTCTGAGTGAACGGAGAGACGTCATCATCGTGGCGTCGGTCTCCTGCATCTACTCCATCGGTTCGCCCATCGACTACAAACACATGGTCATCTCGCTGCGGCCCGGCATGGAGTACCCGAGAGACGCGCTGCTCAAAAAGCTCGTCGAACTGAACTACGAGCGCAACGACGTCAACTTCGTCCGAACCAAGTTCCGTGTCCGCGGAGATACCGTGGAGATCTTCACAGCGGGCGAGACCCAGTACGCCATCCGCGTCGAATACTTTGGCGATGAGATCGACCGCATCTGCGAGATCAACGCCCTCACCGGCGAAGTGACCGGAGTTCTGCAACATGCCGCCATCTACCCGGCCACCCACTACGTCGTCGACCCGGAAGTCATGGATGAAGCCATCGAAGACATCCTCTCCGAGATGAGAGACCAGGTGAAGTTCTTCGAGAGCCAGGGCAAACTCATCGAGGCCCAGCGCATCCAGCAGCGGACCGAGTACGACATGGAGATGCTCCGGGAGACCGGCTTCTGCTCCGGCATCGAGAACTACTCGAGAGTCCTGTCCCGCCGGAAACCCGGCTCGACCCCGTACACCCTGCTCGACTACTTCCCGGACGACTTCCTGCTGTTCTGCGACGAGTCCCATGTCATGCTCCCACAGGTCCGCGGCATGTTCGGGGGAGACCACGCCCGAAAGAAGTCCCTCGTCGACTTTGGCTTCCGTCTTCCCAGCGCCTTCGACAACCGTCCACTGAACTTCGACGAGTTCTACTCCCACGTGAACCAGGTCATCTTCACCTCGGCCACGCCCGGAGACTTTGAGAAGGAACGCAGCGCCCAGGTCGTCGAACAGGTCATCCGTCCCACCGGACTGCTCGATCCGCTCATCACGGTCAAACCCGTCGAAGGACAGATCGACGACCTCATTTCCCAGATCAATATGCGGGCCGAAAAGGGCGAACGCGTCCTTGTCACGACCCTCACCAAGAAAATGGCCGAAGACCTTACAGAGTTCTTCGAGACCAACGGCATCAAAGTGCGTTACATGCATCACGATGTCGACACCATCGAACGGATGCAGATCATTCGCGATCTACGCCTCGGGGAGTTCGACGTCCTCATCGGCATCAACCTCCTGCGCGAAGGCCTCGACATCCCGGAAGTGTCCCTCGTCGCCATCCTCGATGCCGACAAGGAAGGCTTCCTCCGTTCTGAGACTTCGCTCGTCCAGACCATCGGCCGCGCGGCGCGTAACGCCAACGGTGAAGTCATCATGTACGCGGACAGCGTCACGCCCTCCATGGAACGGGCTATCACCGAAACGTTCCGCCGCAGGGACATCCAGGAACGCTACAACGAAGAACACGGTATCACGCCGAAAACCATCGTCAAAGACATTCGAAACGTCATCGAGATCACGTCCAAGGTGGAGACCGAGCCCTCCGGCGGCAAGCGCCTGACGAAGGCCCAGCGCGAGGACCTCATCCGCAAGATGACGAAGGAGATGCAGGCCGCCGCCCGCATCCTCGACTTCGAGACCGCTGCCTACTACCGGGACAAGATCGCCGAACTGCGTGACGGTTCCCACGGCGGCAGTGCGGCCGACAAAACCCGAAAGAAACGAAAGGGACCATAACCTTTATGGCGAACAAAGAGATCCGCATCGTCGGTGCGAGAGAACACAACCTCAAAAACATCAACCTCCACATCCCGCGGGAAAAGATGGTGGTCTTCACCGGGCTTTCGGGCTCCGGCAAGTCCTCCCTTGCCTTCGACACCATTTTCGCCGAAGGTCAGCGCCGCTACATGGAATCCCTGTCGTCCTATGCCCGTCAGTTCCTCGGCGTCATGGACAAACCGAAGGTCGAGTCCATCGACGGACTGTCTCCGGCCATCTCCATCGACCAGAAGACGACGTCCAAGAACCCCCGTTCCACGGTAGGTACGCTGACGGAGATCTATGACTACATGCGCCTCATGTACGCCCGCATCGGCGTGCCGCACTGTCCGGTCTGCGGACGGGAGATCCAGCACCAGACCGTCGACCAGATCGTCGACCAGATCATGGCGCTGCCCGAAGGCACCCGTATCCAGGTCATGGCGCCCATCGCCCGAGGAAAGAAAGGCACGTTTGCCAAAGCCCTCGAGAGCGCGTCCAAGTCCGGTTTCGTCCGGGCCCGCATCGACGGGGAAGTGCGCGACCTTTCCGAGAACATCAAACTGGAGAAGACATACAAGCATAACATCGAGATCATCGTCGACCGTCTGGTCGTCAAGCCCGGTATCGAGAGCCGCCTGACGGACTCGGTCGAGACCGCGACCAAACTGTCCGAAGGCATGACGGTCGTCGATGTCATCGGCGGGGAGGAGATGCAGTTCTCCCAGAACTACGCCTGCCCGGAACACGGCATTTCCATGGACGACCTCGCGCCCCGCATGTTCTCCTTCAACAACCCCTTCGGCGCCTGCCCGAAGTGCACGGGCCTCGGCTCCTACACCGTCATCGACGAAGACCTGCTGATGCCCGACAAGAGCCTTTCCATCCGTGATGGCGCCATCAAGGCCCCCGGCTGGATGAAGACCGACGGCGGCACTATCGCCGAGATGTACTACGAAGGGGTCTCCGACCACTTCGGCTTCTCCATCGATACACCCGTCAAGGACATGAAGCGGGAGGACCTCGAAAAGATCCTCTATGGCACGGGCGATGAACGGGTTGAATTCCACCGCCGCACCACGTACTCGGACGGCAAGTGGCAGGCCCGGTTCGAAGGTGTCGTCAACAACCTCCTGAGAAAATATGAGGAGACCAGCTCCCAGGTGTCCAAACGGCAGATCGAACAGGTCATGTCGGAACACGCCTGCGAACTGTGCCACGGCAAACGACTGAAGGCGGAAAGCCTCGCGGTCACCGTCGGCGGTCTCAACGTTGATGAACTCACGCACCTGTCCATCGAGAAGGAACTGGAGTTCTTCGATGAGCTGAAGCTGTCGGAACGCGATCAGATCATCTCCGAACTTATCCTGAAAGAGATCAAATCGCGACTGAAGTTCTTACAGAGCGTCGGTCTCGAATACCTCGACCTGGCCCGCAGTGCCGGAACGCTGTCCGGCGGCGAGAGCCAGCGCATCCGACTGGCCACGCAGATCGGCTCGGCTCTCACCGGTGTCCTCTACATCCTCGACGAGCCCAGCATCGGCCTGCACCAGAAGGACAACGACAAGCTCATCGCCACCCTGCAGGACCTCCGGGACCTCGGCAACTCGCTGATCGTCGTCGAACACGACGAGGACACCATGCGGGCCGCGGACTACATCGTCGACATCGGTCCCGGCGCCGGCATCAACGGCGGGGAAGTGGTCTGCGCAGGCACAGTCGATGAGATCATCGCCTGCAAAGAGTCCGTCACCGGTCAGTACCTCAGCGGAGAACGCAAGGTGCCGGTCCCGACGGAGCGCCGCGAAGGCAACGGGAACTTCCTGACCGTCAAAGGCGCCAGGGAGCACAACCTCAAGAACATCGATGTGAAGATCCCGCTGGGCACCTTCACCTGTGTCACAGGCGTCTCCGGCTCCGGCAAGTCCTCTCTCGTCAATGAGATCCTCTATAAGACGCTGGCGAGAGACCTGAACCGGGCGAAGATGTTCCCCGGAGACTCCGACGGCGTCGACGGTATGGAATACCTCGACAAGGTCATCGACATCGACCAGTCGCCCATCGGCCGGACGCCCCGCTCGAACCCGGCGACCTACACGAACCTGTTCAACGACATCCGTACACTGTTCGCCGCCACGAGCGACGCGAAGATCCGCGGCTACTCCGCCGGCCGGTTCTCCTTCAACGTCAAGGGCGGTCGCTGTGAGGCCTGTCAGGGCGACGGTATCGTGAAGATCGAGATGCACTTCCTCTCGGATGTCTACGTCCCCTGTGAGGTCTGTGGCGGCAAGCGGTATAACCGTGAGACGCTGGAGGTCAAGTACAAGGGCAAGAGCATCAGCGATGTCCTCGACATGACGATCGACGAGTCGGTCGAATTCTTCTCGGCCGTTCCGAAAATCTACAACCGCTGCAAGAAAATGCAGGAAGTGGGCCTCGGGTATGTCAAACTGGGACAGCCCGCCACCACACTGTCCGGCGGTGAGGCACAGCGCGTCAAGCTGGCGACCGAACTGTCCAAGCGCTCCACCGGCAAGACCATCTACATCCTCGACGAGCCGACCACCGGTCTCCACAGCGCCGATGTCCACAAACTTATCGACGTCCTGCAGGAGCTGGTCGACCAGGGGAACACGGTCCTCGTCATCGAGCACAACCTGGACGTCGTCAAGAACGCCGACTACATCATCGACCTCGGTCCGGACGGGGGAGACAACGGCGGTACCGTCGTGGCCACCGGTACTCCGGAACAGGTCGCGAAGACCAAAGGTTCCTACACCGGCGAGTACCTGAAAAAGATGTTGTAAACGTCCTGCTCTTGACTGAGGGTCAAGAGGCTGTGAGTTTTCAATGTAAAGCGCAGTTTTTTCTTCAGAAAGCCAAATTTATTGTTGATTCTGAGGTTGTGTTCTGTTATTATATACAGGCACGAAAACTGCATATCCGGGTGTGGCGCAGTTGGTAGCGCGCTTGACTGGGGGTCAAGAGGCCGTGAGTTCAAGTCTCGCCACTCGGACCATGAAAAGAGCATTGGGCTTTTGCCCGATGCTCTTTTCACTTTCCAGGCGAGACTTGAACTTGGCAAAGCCGGAGCGTTAAGAAAACAGTCCTGCGGACTGTTTTTAGCGACGGGAGCTGCGGCAGCAGCTCGGTGCAGTTTTGCGGACGTAGTCGAGCAAAAATGCGTCAAGTCTCGCCACTCGGCTACTACTGTCTGAGACTTGAACTCGGCAGAGCCGCGCCGTTAAACAAACAGTCCTGCGGACTGTTTTTAGCGACGGGAGCTGCGGCAGCAGCTCGGGCATATTATCCTTGACCACTTGTACTTCCATTGTGTACAATATATCCGGGATTTGAATAACGTATTTTTGTACATGAAAGAAAGGAACATCCTATGGCTGCAACTGTATATTTCACCAGAGAGATCACGCCTGAAAAGGTCGTTGAACTCTACCATAAACTCGGTGTGGACCTTCCCGGGAAAGTAGCTGTCAAAGTCCATTCCGGTGAGAAGGGCAACCAGAACTTCATCCGTCCGGCATTCTGGAAACCGATGCTCGATGAAGTGAACGGCACGTTCGTTGAAAATAACACCGCATATGGCGATGCCGCCGGCGGTGTCCGCGACCATACCGAAGGCCATCTCGCGCTCCTCGAGTACCACGGCTGGACCAAGTACCTGCCTGTCGACCTCATGGACGCCGAAGGCCCGGACATCGTCTGGGACATCCCGAACGGCAAGGTCCTGAAGACCAACACCCTCGGCAAGAACATCCTGAACTATGACTCCATGCTGGTCCTCGCACACTTCAAGGGTCATCCTATGGGCGGCTTCGGCGGCGCGCTCAAGCAGCTCTCCATTGGCTGTGCATCCGCTGCCGGTAAAGCACTCATCCACTCCGGCGGCAACACGACCGACAACATCGGCTGCTGGGGCAAAGGTCATGCCGAACAGGATACGTTCTGCGAAGCGATGGCAGACGCCGCATCCACCGTCGTGAAGCACTTCGGGGAGAACATCGCCTACATCAACGTCATGAAGAACCTCTCCGTCGACTGTGACTGCTGCGAAGTCGCGGAAGACCCCTGCATGGCGGACATCGGCATCCTGGCATCCACCGACCCGGTCGCCATCGACCAGGCCTGCCTCGACCTCATCTATGCCGCGAAGGACGACCCCGGACAGGCGCACTTCATCGAGCGTGTCGAGACCCGTCACGGTGTCCACACCATCGAAGCGGCCGCAGAGCTCGGTTTCGGCACCAGAGAGTACGAACTCGTCGAAGTTTGACCCCTTCGCGATTGACTTTTAGTTTTAAAAATTATATAGTTTATCTAGCGGATTTCCGACAGACGGATACGTCTGTCGGAAATTTTCTTTGACTCGGTCTGTAATGTTGTTTCAAGTACAGCAATTTACGGTTAAAAAAGGAAGTGCATAAGTGAAAGAAAACGTCATCATCACTCTCAAAGACATTTGCGTGGCCTTTGACGGAGAAACGATCCTGAACAACCTCAACCTCGACATCAAAGACGGGGAATTCGTTACGATCCTCGGCCCTTCGGGCTGTGGTAAAACGACGACATTGCGCATTATTGCGGGCTTCCAGGAACCGGACTCCGGCGAGGTCATTTTTGATAATCAGGTCATGAATGGTGTCCCGGCCCACAAACGGCGCGTGAACACCATTTTTCAGCGTTATGCACTGTTCCCGCACCTGAACGTATATGAGAACATCGCCTTTGGTCTGCGTCTCAAAAAGATGAAGGAAGACGCTATCCAGGCGAAGGTCAAGGAGATGCTGGCCCTCGTGGACCTCAAGGGGTTCGAGCGCCGGTCCATCGACTCTCTGTCCGGCGGACAGCAGCAGCGCGTCGCCATCGCCAGAGCGCTTGCAGTCGACCCGGAAGTGCTCCTCCTCGATGAGCCCCTCGGCGCTCTCGACCTCAAACTCCGCAAGGACATGCAGGTCGAACTCAAGAACATCCAGCAGCGCCTCGGCATCACGTTCATCTATGTCACCCATGACCAGGAGGAAGCGCTCTCCATGTCCGACAAGGTCATCGTCATGGACGGCGGCGAGATCCAGCACATCGGCACGCCGGAAGACATCTACAACGAGCCGGCCAACGCCTTCGTCGCCGACTTCATCGGCGAGTCCAACATCCTCGACGGTGTCATGCTGTCCGACTGCCGTGTCCGCTTCTCCGGCCACGACTTCGACTGCGTGGACAAGGGCTTCGCCCAGAACGAGCCCGTCGACGTCGTCATCCGTCCGGAAGACGTGGACATCTGCGCGCCGGGCGACGGCATGCTGACCGGTGTCATCACGTCCGTCACCTTCAAGGGCCTCCATTATGAGATCATCGTTGACATCAACGACTTCAAGTGGATGATCCAGACGACCGACTATTCTGCCGAAGGGGAGACCATCGGTATCCTCATCAAACCCGATGAGATCCACATCATGAAGAAGTCGAAGTACTCCGGCGAGTTCGGCGACTACTCGAGCTTCTCCGACGAGATGGACTACATCTCCAACGCGGAACTCGACATCACCGACCTCGATGACATCACGGAGGTCGACGAAGATGAATAACCGCACTTCCAATGCCATCACGGCGCCCTACGGTCTGTGGATGGCGGTGTTCATCGTCGCCCCGCTGGCCATCGTCGCGTACTACGCGCTGACGGACGCCGCCGGCAATTTCAGCCTCGACAACATCACACAGCTCTCGCTGTATACGGACACCATCTTCCGTTCCGTCTGGTTCGGTCTGGTGGCCACCATCCTGTGTCTTGTGACGGCGTACCCGCTGGCCTACATCTTCTCGAAGACGAAAGCCAGCACCCAGACGGTCCTCGTCATGCTGATCATGATCCCCATGTGGATGAACTTCATCCTCCGCACCTACGCCATCATGGTCCTGTTCGAGGACACGGGCATCATCAACCATTTCCTGCAGAGCATCGGCCTCAGTCCGCTCCACCTCATCAACACGAGCGGCGCCGTCATCTTCGGTATGGTCTACAACTACGTGCCCTTCATGGTCCTGCCGCTGTACACGACCATGACGAAGCTCGACTACAAGTACATCGAGGCGGGGAGAGACCTTGGCGCCAACGGGTTCCAGATCTTCAAGGACGTCATGATCCCCCTGACCAAACCCGGCATCATCTCCGGGGTCACGATGGTTTTCGTGCCCTCCGTCAGTACCTTCTACATTTCTCAGAAGCTGGGCGGCGGGCGATTCACCCTCATCGGTGACGTCATCGAAATGCAGTTCCAGACCGCCTACAACTACCATCTCGGCGCGTCTATCTCGCTGCTCCTGATGATCTTCATCCTGATCTGCCTTGCGGTCATGAACCGCTTTGGCGACGCGGAGGAGGGGATGGTCGTATGAAGAAGAAAACTACGGTCCTCGAACGCGTCTATCTGACTCTGTTCATGATCCTGCTCTACACCCCGATGGTGGTTTTGATGGTCTTCTCCTTCAACTCCTCCAACAGTACGAGCGTCATGGCGGGCTTCTCGCTCAAATGGTACGCTGAGCTCTTCAAGGACGGCGCCACCATCGCGGCCTTCCGCAACACGGTGGTCCTCGCCGTCATCTCCGCGGTCATCTCGACGGTCTTTGGCCTCGTCTCCGCGGTGGGCATCAACTACACACGCAGCCGCTACTACAAGCGGACGCTCCTTACCATGAACAACATCCCCATGATGAACCCGGACATCGTCACGGGTATCTCCATGATGCTCCTGTTCGTCTTCGCGGGCACTCTGATGCACCGACAGGGCGTGCTGGGCTTCGGCACCATGCTCATTGCCCACGTCACGTTCCAGCTGCCCTACGTCATCCTGAACATCCTTCCGCGTTTTCGGGCGATGGACGGATACCTGACGGAAGCCGCCCAGGACCTCGGCTGTACGCCGGTCCAGGCCTTCTTCAAGGTGACGCTGCCGCAGATCCGCCCCGGCGTCATCGCCGGCGCCATCATGGCCTTCACGCTGTCGCTCGACGACTTCGTCATCTCGTACTTCGTCAGCGGCCCGGAGTTCCAGACGCTGCCGATCCGCATCTATTCGATGACGAAGAAACGCGTGACGCCGGACATGTATGCGCTTTCCACCATCATCTTCCTCGTCATGCTCATCCTTCTCATCGCGCTGAACGTCATCCAGAACCGCGCGGAGAACGGGAGCCTGCGTAACAGAGAGAAGGTGGCGAAATGAGGAAATACATCGCCACAGGGCTCATGGCACTCGTCATGGTGCTCAGCTCCTGCCTGTTCGCCTTCGCGGTCCCGAGCAGCGCGCCGAACACCGCGAACATCGAGAACGAGGACTTCTACCGCAACAACCCGTACCGGGGCTCTACCCTGAATGTCTACAACTGGGGCGAGTACATCTCGGACGGGGGAGAAGGCTCTCTCGACGTCAACAAGAAGTTCGAGGAACTGACCGGCATCAAGGTCAACTACACGAACTTCGACTCGAACGAGGACATGTACGCGAAGCTCAAGAGTGGCGGCGCGAACTATGACCTCGTCATCCCGTCCGACTACATGATCGAACGGCTCATTGACGAAGGGCTCCTCGAGAAGCTGGACTATTCCCATATCCCGAACTTCAAGTACATCGACAGCAAGTACAAGAGCCTGTATTACGACCCGAAGGACGAGTACACGGTCGCGTACAACGTCGGCTATGTGGCGCTCATCTACAACAAAAAGCTGGTCGACGAGACGCCGGACAGCTGGGACATCCTCTGGGACGAGAAGTATGAGGGTCAGATCCTCATGTTCAACAACCCGAGAGACGCCTTTGCCATCGCGCAGTCCCTGCTGGGCCAGGACTACAACGACACCGACCCCGCGCAGTGGGCCGCGGCGTACGACAAGCTCCTCGAGCAGAAACCGGTCGTCCGGGCGTACGTCATGGATGAAGTCTACAACATCATGGAGAGCGGCGCGGCCGCCATGGCTCCATACTATGTGGGCGATTATTTCACCATGGCCGAAAACAACGACGACCTGGCGGTGGCCTTCCCGAAGGAAGGCGCGAACATCTTCGTGGACGCGATGTGCGTACCCACCACGGCAAAGAACAAAGGTGCCGCGGAACTGTACATCAACTTCATGGAGGAACCGGAGGTGGCTCTGGCGAATGCGGAGTACATCGCCTATGCGACCCCGAACACGGAAGTGCTCAAAATGGACGAGTACACCTACAAGGGGGACGAGACGCTGTACCCGGATGAGTCTCTCTTCGAGAACTACCAGTATTTCCACAACCTGCCCTCCGAGACCCAGACGCTCATGAGCAACTACTGGTCCGACCTCAAGGTCGACGGCAGCTCGAACCGCTCGGTCTACATCGGACTCATCGCCTTCGTCGTGGCGGTGGCAGGGTATGGCATCTTCCATTTTGCCCGTCGGAAACACCGGGAAAAATACTACGATTAAAAAGTGAAAAAATCCCCGATTTTTGGTTGACAAAGACCGGGGTAATCACTATAATAGTCAATGTTGCGTGAGGCGAAACTCACGAAACACGCGAGAGTGGCGGAATCGGCAGACGCGCACGTTTGAGGGGCGTGTGGGGCGACTCGTACGGGTTCAAGTCCCGTCTCTCGCACCATGAAAAGCCAGACCCGTATGGGTCTGGCTTTTCATTTTGTCCGGACGGGACTTGAACCCTTGGGCCGGAGCGTCAAGAAAACAGTCCTGTGGACTGTTTTTAGCGACGGGAGCTGCGGAAGCAGCTCGGTGCGGTTTCGCGAAGCGAAAGCGCGGACGGTCAGAAACATAGTCGTCTCGCTCGCTTGGAGCGCTTCGCGATACTCCTTGTTTCTTCCTGTTCGACAGCCCTGCTTCATCTGCCACAGGCAGCGCAGTGCTGCGAACCAAGTCCCGTCTCTCGCACCAAAGAGAGCGACAGCTCTCTTTTTATGTTATAATCAATCCAGTATTCCACAGAAAGGAGTCGGCCTATGCTCAGTTTTTTGCTGCCCATCATCTATGCGGCGTTCATCAGTCTGGGTCTTCCGGACTCGGTCCTGGGCTCTGCCTGGCCGACGATCTACCCGGAATTCGGTGTCCCGGTGTCCTACGCCGGCATCGTCTCGGCCATCATATCGGTGGGCACGGTCATCTCTTCGCTCCTCAGCGCACGGCTCATCTCGGTCCTGAAGACCGGGGGAGTGACGGCCATCAGTGTCGCCATGACCGCGGCTGCGCTTTACGGCTTCTCCATCTGTCACAACTTCTGGGCGCTCTGCCTCTGGGCCGTTCCCTACGGACTCGGCGCCGGCAGCGTAGACGCCGCCCTCAACAACTATGTCGCCATCCATTACAAGAGCCACCATATGAGCTGGCTCCATTGCATGTGGGGTGTTGGCGCAACACTCGGCCCGTACATCATGGGTCACGTCCTGGCCCAGGGCCTGCCCTGGAACATGGGCTACCGCATGCTCAGCTTCTTCCAGATGGCACTGGTCCTCGCCCTCGTCATCGCGCTTCCGCTCTGGAAAGCCGCCGACGACGAACGGGAAGAGGGCAAAGAGGAAGAAGAGAGTGCCCCGGACGAGCCCTGGAAACCCCGTCCTCTGAAAGAGGTCATCCGCATTCCCGGCGTCAAAGAAATCATGGTCGCCTTCTTCTGCTATTGCGGCCTGGAGTCCACCACCGGCCTCTGGACGGGCAGTTACCTGACTCTGCACACCGGTCTCAGTGCGGAAGCGGCCGCAACCTTCACGAGCCTCGCGTTCCTCGGCATCACCATCGGTCGTGCCCTGAACGGTTTCCTCGCATTCAAATTTACCGACGATCAGCTCATACACCTCGGTGAGACGATCATCGCTATCGGTACCGTCATGCTGCTCCTGCCGATCCATGTCGAGAACTATCAGCTCATCGCCATCATGCTCATCGGCCTCGGCTGCGCGCCGGTCTACCCCTGCATCATCCATTCGACCCCGGCCCACTTCGGGAAACGGGAGTCCCAGGAGATCATCGGGGTCCAGATGGCCAGTGCTTACGTGGGCACGACCGTCATGCCGCCGCTCTTCGGGCTCATCGCCCAGCACATCTCCATCCGCCTCTGGCCGGCCTACCTGCTGGGTCTGCTGGTCCTCATGTTCGTCATGTACGAGCAGGTGAGACGGAAAACGAACCACGTCTGATCTTTCACGAAAGGAGACCGTCCCATGGTACGCATCCTCGTCGTCGATGACGACCGCAACACCCGGAAACTGTTTTCCGAGATCCTCGCGGCAGAGGGCTACGAAGTCCTGTCCGCCGCCAACGGCGTCGAAGCGCTGGAACTCATGGACACCGAACAGGTCCACCTCGCAGTCGTCGACGTCATGATGCCGGAGATGGACGGCCTCGAATTCACGAAAATGCTCCGCCAGATCGGGGGCGATCTGCCGATCCTCATGGTCTCCGCCAAAGCGCTCTCGTCCGACATCAAGGCCGGACTTCGCGCCGGCTCCGACGACTACATGACAAAGCCCATCGACCCCGAAGAAATGGTGCTCCGCGTGAAGGCGCTGCTCCGCCGGTTCCAGATCTCCGTCGAACAGAAGATCACGGTCGGAGACGTCGTCCTAGACGAGCAGGCACTGACCGTATCCCGTGGCAATGAAGTCGTCGAACTGCCCCAGAAGGAGTTCCAGCTCCTGTACCTGCTGCTGTCCTCTCCGGGACGCATCTTCACCCGCATCCAGATCATGGATGCCGTCTGGGGAGAAGACAGCGAGACCGGATGGGAGACCGTGACCGTCCACATTTCCCGGCTGCGCAAGCACTTTGCCGACTGGGACGAATTCAACATCCAGTCGGTCCGCGGACTGGGTTACAAAGCGACTACCAACCAGTAAAAAAGGAGGGGAGAACCGTGAGCGAACGCCGTTATGACATTCTCGACAAACTGCCGCGTCCGGACGCGGAGACCATCGAAAACCGGAAACGGTATGCCAAGCTGACCGCCCTGTTTTCCGCCATCGTCGCCGTCGTTCTGCTGACCACCTCCATCATCATCATCGGAGGCGCGATCCTCCTGCACAAACTGAAGATCCTGAAGAAGATCCCGGACCTCTCGGTGGCCTCGACCCGCTGGGCCGGTGTCATCGTGGCGCTGTTCTCCATCCTCATCGGGACCGGGCTTTCCGCCGGCGTCATGAGTGTGCCGCTGCGCCTCCTGGAGCAGTATATCGACATGATCGACCGCCTGACGCAGGGAAAGTTCGATACCCGTATCAAGATCCCGGCAGTATTGCGCCGGTTCCGTCCCTTCCGGGAACTGGAAGAGAGCTTCAATAAACTCGCAGAGGAGCTGGGCCGTAACGAAGTCCTGCGAAACGACTTCATCCACGACTTTTCCCACGAGTTCAAGACACCCATCGTCTCCATCTCCGGCTTTGCCAAACTGCTTCAGAAGGGAAACCTGACCGAGGAGCAGCAGGCGGAATACCTGTCCATCATCGAGACCGAATCCGAAAAGCTTTCGAATATGGCGATGAACGTCCTCGACATGAGCAAGCTGGACAACGTCGGCGTCCTCACGGACATCACCCGCTTCAACCTCTCGGAACAGCTGCGCCACTGCGTGCTCATGCTGGAGAAGAAGTGGGGAGAGAAGAACCAGGAGATCGAGATCGACCTCCCGGAATACTATGTCTCCGGTAACGAGGACATGCTGTCCGAAGTCTGGATCAACCTCCTCGACAACGCCATCAAGTTCAGCCCGGAGGGCGGCAAGATCATCGTCAAGGTGTTCCAGAGAGACAACTCCCTGTCCGTAGAAGTGCGGAACACCGGGGAAGAGATCCCGGGGAAAGACCTCGACCGCATCTTCGACAAGTTCTACCAGACCGACCCGTCCCACGCGACCGTCGGTAACGGCCTCGGCCTCTCCATCTGCAAACGCATCGTGGAGTTGCACAGGGGCACCATTTCCGTCACATCCACCTTCGGTCTGACGGTATTCACGGTAAAACTGCCGAAAGTTTGATAGTATCCTCAAAAATCATCGATCCGTTTCGATTCAGTTTAGAAAACTCTGTTAGACTCCCCTCTGTTAAATAATATTTTTTTATTTTTAATGGAAATCAGGGTGATTCTAATGGCAACGAAAAAGGCACATATCGATCCGACCTTCAAAGAATTCTGCGTAGACAAAGTCGCGTGGGGTTCTTTTGCTGTTTCCGGACAGAAATTCGAACAGAAACCGACCGCTACCTTCAAAGCCGTCGCTTATGACGGTGTCACCATCGCGTCCAAACTTTGGAAGGCCTCCGGCGAAGAGCGCATCCTGCTCTGCGTCCACGGCTACGGCTCCGACGGGGTGAGCGATTTCAAGAACCTGATACCCGGACTCCTCGCAAAGGGCACATCCGTCTGCACGATGGACCTTCGGAACCACGGCGAAAGCGACTGTGGGGAAAAGGCGTTCACCATGTGGGGCGTCAAGGAGAAATTCGACGTCGTCGCCACGCTCTGGGAACTGGACCGCTCCTACAACGGCGCCGGCAAACCGATCTACGTCTACGGTAAAGACCTCGGTGCTGCCGCTGCCCTCTATGCCAACATGCGTGCCCTTCCCGGCAACGTCAAGGGCTTTATCCTGGAGGACCCCATCGAGGAAGCGATGGTCGCCATGCCGTACATCCTGAAGAAGGCTACCGGCAAAGGCGAGCATGAGTACAATGCCCTCGAAGATTACCTGAACGACACCTTCCGTCAGGATGCTGTCTCCAGCAACAGCGATGCCCTCTGGCGTCTCTGCCAGCGTCCGGCGCTGTTCCTGCAGTCCATGAAGAACGATCAGTTCCCGAAGAACTGGGTCAGCGACCTCTGCACGGCTTATCCGAAGAAGAGCACGCTCGTCTCGTTCCCGGAGGCGAAGCTGGACGGCTGCTATGACTCTGACGCGGAAACGTTCCGCAATGCGGTCGACACCTTCTTTGCCGAGAATGACTCGCTCGTATTCGACGATGAAGTGCACATCGCGTACCCGGACAAGACCATGTACGAGATGCTGAAGATGGCCAGAGACCGTCTGCCGAACAAGGCGGCCTACATGTTCCAGGGTGCCCCGACGACCTTTGACGAGATGCATGAGCACATCCTGATGATCGCCGCGGCATTCGAAGCACACGGCGTGAAGAAAGGCGATACAGTCACCCTTTGCATGCCGAACATTCCGCAGGCCATCGAAACGCTGTATGCCCTCAACCGCATCGGTGTCACGGTCTCTCTGATCCACCCGCTGTCGGCGGAAAAGGAGATCGTCCACTACCTGACCCTGTCCGAAAGTAAAGCAGTCCTCGTTCCGGACCTCTTCTACGATAAAGTCCTTGCCGCAACCGAAGAAATCGACCGTCCGATCGACATCATCGTCGCCCGCATGCAGGACTACCTCAAGTTCCCGCTGAACGTCGGCTTCTGGGCGACCCAGGGCCGCAAGTTCACGAAGTACCCGCTGAAGGGGAAGGGCACGGCCTGGAAAGACTACATGAAGGCCGGCCAGGGCAAGGCCCCGTCTCTCGTACCTTATGAGGAGGGCCGCACCGCCATCATCCTGTACTCCGGCGGTTCCACCGGCGCTCCGAAGGGCATCCTGCTCTCCGACAAGAACTTCAACGCGCTCGCACTCCAGTGTGCGGTGGCGATCGACTTCGACTTCTTCCGCGACCTGCGGTTCCTGGCAGCTATGCCGGTCTTCCACGGTTTCGGTCTCGGCGTCGGCATCCACACCATCCTCATCAACGGCGGCTGCGATGTCCTCATCCCGACCGTCAATACGAAGAGCTATTCGGAGGCCATGCAGAAGTTCCATCCGAACCTCATCGCCGGCGTCCCGACCCTCTTCAAGATGCTCATCGAGTCCGAATACATGAAGGACGCCGACGTCTCCTACCTCATGGGTATGTTCTCCGGAGGCGACTCCATCCCGGTCCCGCTGAAGCGTGAAGTCGACAAGTGGCTGAAAGAGCACGGCGCGAGCATCCAGGTCCGCGAGGGCTACGGCCTCACCGAGACCGTCACGGCCTCCTGCCTGACGCCCCGCACCAAGTATAAAGAAGGCTCCATCGGCGTCGGTTACCCCGACACCACTTACAAGATCGTCAAGCCCGGCACCGAAGAATTCCTCTCTGCGGGCGAGGAAGGTGAGATCGCCATCCAGGGTCCCTCCGTCATGCTGGGTTACAAAGACCAGCCGGAAGAGACTGCCAAGACGCTCGTACAGCATTCGAACGGAGAAGTCTGGCTCCACTCCGGAGACCTCGGCCACATGGACGAGGAGAACTTCGTCTATTTCCATCAGCGCATGAAGCGCATGATCATCACCTCCGGCTACAACGTCTCTCCGGCGCAGATCGAAGGTGCGATCAACGAACTGGACTATGTCGATTATTGCTGTGTCATCGGTGTCCAGGATGACTATAAGATGCAGCGCATCAAGGCCTTCGTCGTTCTGAAGGACGGCGTGGAAGGCACCGACGAACTGAAGAAGCAGATCGTCAACGAGTGCCGCAAGTCCGTCGCCGGCTATGCGCTCCCGAGAGAAATCGAATTCCGTTCCGAACTTCCGAAGACCCTGGTCGGCAAAGTCGCCTTCCATGCCCTCGAGGAAGAGGAGAACGCCAAAGTCGCCGCTGCAAAGAAAGCCGCGGCAGAGGAGAAGAAATAATGAATCAGCAGCCGAAAAACTTCCGCCGCGTCAAGTGGATCTGGAAGTATGTGGCCCCGGTCCTGGTACCGCCCTTCGACAAACTGTTCGGGTTCCATCCAACTGTCTATAAACCCGTAGAGGAGCCGTTCCTGCTGGTGTCCAACCACACCGACGGGGCGGACCCCGGGTTCGTCCTGAGCGACGTCCGGGCCTACTTTCGGTTCGTCTCCAGCGACCACGTCATGGAGAACCCGTTCATCCGGTTCATCTTCATGTTCATCGGCCGCCCGATCATCAACTATCAGAAAGATTCGAGCGACGTCGTGTACAACAACATGCTCACGTCTCTGAAGCGGGGCATCAACGTCCAGCTGATGGCGGAAGCCCGCGTGACAGACACGGGGGAGACCGGTTACATCTCCCGCCGCAACGCGACCCTCGTCAAGGAGGCGGGCTGCGGGTTCATCACACACCGCATCACCGGTGGTTACCTGACCATCCCGCGGTGGGCGGACGAGCGCCGCAAGGGCCCTGTCTATGGAGAGGTGGTCCATCATTACACGAAGGCCGAAGTGGCTCAGATGACGGAAGACGAGGTCTATGAGGCGATGTGCCGTGACCTCTACGTCAATGCCTATGACGAGAACCGTGTCAAGCAGCAGAAGTACATCGCCGAAAACCCTGCCCAGTGCGCGGAGTACGTGCTGTACGGCTGCCCGAAATGCGGCTCCGTCGGTAAGCTCCACACGAAACACGACAAGATCTTCTGTGACTGCTGCGACTTCGAAGCCACCGTCGACGACTACGGCTTCTGGCACTCGAAGGACATGGACTGGGACAACATCCCGGACTGGGACCGGTACCAGAAGGAACTCATCTACAAACTCATCGATGAGGCCACGGACCCGGACGAGGTCCTGGTGGAGCACGACGAACAGCATGTCTCCGTCATGGATGAGCGGGGCGATGTACACCTTGCCGATGAGCACGGCGTCATCCGTCTGTACAAGGACAGCATCGAAGTTCTGTGGGACGGCAGGAGCACCCGGGTGAAAGCGGATGAGATCCACAAGATCTCCTATTCCTCGAAAGCGACCGTCGGCATCGTCACGGACGATGTGAACCTGAGGGTCAAGACGAACGTTCCCCGCGCTGCAAATATCTACCTCGTCGGCGTTCGTTATATGAAGGGAATCAAGACGATTTGATCGAATTCCTTGCCGAAAATGAAAAAACGAAATGTAAAAATTTCAAAACATAGCGATAAAGTGTTGACAAAGTCTCGCCACGGGGTGTAGACTCTTAGCCAAGATAAAGAGCGAAGGCGTTCCGAATTCCATCGGAGCGCCTTCTTCTTTTTTATCAAATTTTCAGATCGATGTAATGTCGAGAAGGAGGATCTTATGAGTAAGCTCACAAAAGAACAGATTTTGCAGAGCGCAAAAGAGAACCACGTGGAATTCGTCAGACTTCAGTTCACCGACCTGTTTGGCATCATGAAGAACGTCGCCATCACGGTGTCCCAGCTCGAAAAGGCACTGGACAATGAGTGCATGTTCGACGGTTCCTCCATCAACGGTTTCGTCCGCATCGATGAGAGTGACATGTATCTGCATCCCGATTACGACTCCTGGGCCATCGTTCCCTGGAGAAAACACGAAGAGATCCAGACCGGCCGTCTGATCTGCTCCGTCTATATGTCCGACAACAAGACCCCGTTCGAAGGCGATCCGCGAAACGTCTTCCAGAAAGTCATCGACGAGGCCAAAGAGATGGGCTACGGCTTCAACGTCGGCCCCGAGTGTGAGTTCTTCCTCTTCAAACTGGACGAGGAAGGCAAGCCGACCACCGAAGTCGCCGACAAGGCCGGTTACTTCGACCTGAACCCGATCGACCACGGTGAGAACTGCCGCAGAGACATCTGCCTGGCGCTGGAAGAGATGGGTTACGTGATCGAGGCGTCCCACCACGAAGTGGCCGAAGGCCAGCATGAGATCGACTTCCAGTTCGGTGAAGGCCTCATGACCGCGGACCGTGTCATGACCTTCAAACATGTCGTCAAGACCTATGCCACCAAGCATGGCCTGCACGCGACCTTTATGCCGAAACCTATCTACGGCATCAACGGTTCCGGTATGCACACCAATATGAGCCTTTACGAGCTCGCGACCGGCAAGAACGTGTTCGACGACCCCGACGGGGACCTTGGTCTTTCCAAGGAAGCTTATGCGTTCATCGCCGGCATCATGGAACACGTCAAAGGCATCGCGGCCTTCTCGAACCCGACCGTCAACTCCTACAAGCGTCTGGTCCCCGGCTATGAAGCACCGAGCTACCTCGTCTGGAGCACTTCGAACCGTTCCTGCCTCGTCCGTATTCCCGCGAGCCGCGGCAAGGGCACCCGTGTCGAACTCCGCTGCCCGGACCCGACCTGCAACCCGTACCTCGAGATGGCCCTGTGCCTTGCCGCCGGACTCGACGGCATCAAGAGAGGCCTCGTCCCACAGCCGGCTTACGATGAGAACGTCTTCGTCCTGAGCGATGAAGAACTCAAAGAAAAAGGCATCGACTGCCTGCCTGGCACCCTGGAAGAAGCCATTGCCGAAGCGGAGAAAGACCCGTTCGTTCGAGAGACCCTGGGCGATCATGTGTTTGAGAACTACATCGCCGGCAAAAAGGCCGAATGGGACGACTACAGAACCAAGATCTCTCAGTGGGAGATCGACCAGTATCTGATCAACTATTAACCGACAACAGATCAAGGAGGGAGACCTATGATCTATCCCATCTATCCGGAAGGATATAAAAGCAAGCTCTCGCAGAGAGAGACGCAGTACGCGATCAAGACCGTCAAGGACACGTTCCAGTTCAAACTCAGCAAGGCGCTGAACCTCGACCGGGTCACGGCTCCGCTCATAGTGACCGAAGCCAGTGGTTTGAACGATGACCTGAACGGTGTGGAGCGCAAAGTGCATTTCACAATGAAAAACATGGAGGGAGAGGCACAGGTCGTCCAGAGTCTGGCCAAGTGGAAACGCCACGCGCTCTGGTACTACGGATACGAAGCCGGCACGGGCATCTATACCGATATGAACGCGATCCGCCGGGACGATGATATGGATAACCTGCATTCCCTTTTTGTCGACCAGTGGGACTGGTGCCGCGTCATTCGCCGAGAAGACCGGACGACCGAGTTCCTGCAGGAGATCGTGAAGAAGATCGTCAAAGCCATTGTCGAGACCAACGAGGTCGTCAAGGAAATCTACCCGATGCTGGGTTTTGAAATGAGTGATGATGTGTACTTCGTCACGACCCAGGAACTGGAGGACCGCTGGCCGGACCTCACACCGAGAGAGCGGGAAGACGCGATCGTCAAAGAACGCGGCACCGTGTTCATCGGTCAGATCGGCGGCGCTCTGAAGAGCGGTCAGAAACATGACGGCCGTGCGCCGGACTACGATGACTGGGCGCTCAACGGCGACATCTTCGCCTGGAACGAGCTCCTCGGTTGCGCGTTCGAAATCAGTTCGATGGGCATCCGTGTCGACGCGGAGAGCCTGCATCGCCAGCTCGAGATCGAGGGCTGCCTGGACCGCGAGGAACGTCCCTTCCACAAAGGGATCCTCGATGGAACACTTCCGCTGACCATCGGCGGAGGCATCGGCCAGTCGAGACTCTGCATGCTGCTCCTCGAGAAAGCTCACATCGGCGAAGTCCAGTGCGCGCTCTGGCCCGACGAGATGCGGGAAGAGTGTGCCGAGCACGGGATCATCCTGTTATGACCGTTTTTGACAGCTTACATGAAGAATGCGGCGTCTTCGGCATCTTCGAAACGAAGACTACAGACATCTCTCATACGACTTACCTTGCCCTCTATGCGCTCCAGCACAGGGGGCAGGAGTCTTGTGGCATCGTCGTCAACGATGACGGTGTTTTCGCCCACCTGAAGGGCCACGGCCTCGTTCATGAGGTGTTCTCGGAGGAACATCTGCGGGGACTGGGGAAGGGCAATATGGCGATCGGCCATGTGCGCTATTCCACCACCGGCGGTGGGGACCTTACGAATGTCCAGCCTCTGGTCATCCGGCACATCAAGGGGAACATGGCGCTGGCGCACAACGGGAATCTGGTGAACGCGGATGAGATCCGTCGGTCGTTCGAACTCTCGGGTGGCATTTTCCACGGGTCGTCCGACACCGAGTCCATCGCGTATACCATCGCGGCGAACCGACTGAAAAGCAAAAGCACGGAAGAGGCGGTGCTTCGAACCATGGACTCGCTGCGCGGTGCCTACTCCTGCATCGTGATGACCGCAACCAAGCTGATCGCGTTCCGGGACCCGAATGGGTTCCGGCCTCTGAGTCTCGGCCAGACGCCGGATGGTGCCTATGTCGTGGCCAGTGAATCCTGTGCCTTCGACTCCATCGGCGCGACGCTGGTGCGGGACATCCGGCCCGGTGAGGTCGTCGTCATCAGCCGGAAGGGCGTGCAGTCCATTGCGACGAACTGCAGCAAGCCGGAAGGCAGCAGCATCTGCGTGTTCGAGTACATCTACTTCGCCCGTTCGGATTCGGTCCTGGACGGCGCTTCGGTCCACCATGCGCGCATCCGGGCCGGGGAGTTCCTCGCAAAGGAGCATCCGGTGGAGGCGGACATCGTCATCGGTGTGCCGGACTCCGGATTGGACGCGGCGATGGGCTACGCGAAAGACAGCGGCATCCCGTACGGCATCGGCTTCGTGAAGAACCGGTACATCGGCCGCAGCTTCATCGAACCCTCTCAGGAACAGCGGGAGGATGCGGTGCGCATCAAGCTGAACGCCATCCGGGAGAACATCGCGGGGAAGAGGGTCATCATGATCGATGACTCCATCGTCCGCGGTACGACCTGTGCGCGGATCGTCGAGCTCCTGCGGGAAGCCGGCGCGAAGGAGGTCCATATGCGTGTCTCATCGCCACCCTTCAAGCACGCCTGCTACTTTGGGACGGACGTGGACAGCGGCGACCGGCTCATCGCGAACCAGTACGAGACCGTGGAGGAGATCGGAAAGGCGATCGGTGTCGATTCCCTCGGATACCTGTCCGTAGACGCCACAAAGCATATCGCGGAAGGCGCTTCCGTCGGTTTCTGCACCGGCTGTTTCTCCGGCGACTACCCGATCCCGGTCCCGAAAGAGGTCACGAAAAACAAGTTCGATCAAAAGATCGGAGAGTTTGCCGTTTTAGATTAAAAACTGAAAAAATATCGTTGCATTTGGCGATTTGCTGTGCTATTATATTCAAGCAGTCAACGCGGGGTCTCCTCGCTTGACATACATATGCGGACGTGGCGGAATTGGCAGACGCGCTAGATTCAGGTTCTAGTGAATGCAAGTTCATGTGGGTTCAAGTCCCGTCGTCCGCACCAAGGAATAGAGAGCAGCACACGCTGCTCTCTATTTCTTTATGCGACGACGGTGGCTTGAACCGAAGGCACGACCGTAAAGAAAACATGCCTGTGGCATGTTTTTAGGGAGTGGAGCTGCGGCAGCAGCTCGGTGTGCTTTCGCAGAGCGAAAGCACGGACGGTCAGAAACATAGTCGTCTCGCTCGCTTGGAGCGCTTCGCGATACTCCTTGTTTCTTCCTGTTCGACGACACTGCTTTTTCTGCCGCAGGCAGCGCAGTGCCGCGAACCAAGTCCCGTCGTCCGCACCAGAGCGCAAAGCGCTTGCGGCGAACCAGGTCCCGTCGTCCGCACAATTAACTTGTACGCCACCAGATGTTGCGTTTTCTTATGTATGTTGGTAGAATTTTACACAGTAAGTATGTTGCTTATGTTGTGTATGTTATTTTGTTGAGGAGAGATTTTTATGGCAGAAGAAAAAACCAAAGCTCCTGCGTTTGAAGCAGGGGAGGCCATTTACGATGCCACCAAACTGGGCACGCCCAGAATGGTCATCCTCGGTCTCCAGCACATGTTTGCCATGTTTGGCGCCACGGTCCTCGTACCGCTGATCACCGGACTCGATGTCTCGACGACGCTGCTCTTCGCAGGCCTCGGTACATTGCTGTTCCACTTCATCACGAAGATGAAGGTGCCCGCGTTCCTGGGTTCGTCCTTCGCCTTCCTCGGCGGTTATGCCGCCATCACTGGCCTTGCCGATGAGAACATGACACAGGCCCAGCTCCTGCCGTACGCCTGCTTCGGCGTCGCCTGTGCCGGTCTCGTCTATCTCATCCTGGCCGCTGTCATCCGTGCCTTTGGTACCACCAAGGTCATGAAGTACTTCCCGCCGGTCGTCACCGGTCCGATCATCGTTGCCATCGGCCTCGGCCTCTCCGGCTCCGCCGTCGCGAACTGCCAGGAGAACTGGCTGGTCGCCTTCTCCGCACTCGTCGTCGTCATCATGTTCAACATCTGGGGCGTCGGTATGATGCGGATCATCCCGATCATCATGGGTGTCGTCGTCTCCTACATCGTTGCGGTCCTCTGCCACGATGTGGATTTCACGCCCATCAAGGAAGCCGCCTGGATCGGTTCCCCGATCCACTGGCACAGCACCGTCTTTGGTGGCGTGGACTTCGGCAACAGCTCTCTGGTCATCACCGCCATCGTCGCCATCGTCCCGATCGCTCTCGCGACCATGATGGAGCACATCGGCGACATCTCCGCCATCAGTGCTACCGTCGGAAAGAACTACATCGCCGACCCGGGCCTCCACAGAACGCTGACCGGTGACGGTCTTGCCACCACCATCGCGTCCCTGTTCGGCGCGCCGGCCAACACAACCTACGGTGAGAACACCGGTGTCCTGGCCCTGACGAAAGTCTACGACCCGAAGGTCATCCGCATCGCGGCCTGCTTTGCGGCGGTCCTGTCCTTCAGCCCGAAATTTGCGGCCATCATCCACACCATCCCGACCGCAACTATCGGCGGTATCTCCTTCGTCCTTTACGGTATGATCTCCGCGGCCGGTCTTCGGAACATGGTCGAATCCCATGTCGACTTCTCCAAGAGCCGCAACCTGATCATTGCCGCTGTCATCCTCGTCTGTGCCCTCGGTATGACCGACGGCCTGACCTTCCACATCGGTTCCGTCGCCATCACGCTGTCCGCGCTGGCCGTCGGTTCCATCGCCGGCATCCTGCTCAACGCCATCCTTCCGGGCAAAGACTACATCTTCGATGAGTCCGACCCCCATGACACCGGCGCTGACCTTTCCCTCGAAAATGTCGCCCTTGAAAAGCAGAAAGCTTACGGCGAAAAGAAGGCCAAAGAGAAGGCTGCTGTCAAAAAACTGAAGGCAAAAGCGGTCGAAACCGAATAAATGAAAAGTTCACTGTTGCATTTTTCATAATAGCGTATTATAATAGGTGCAACAAAAACGTGGCGAAGAAGTCACAGGACGCAGAATATTCTGCGTTCTGTGGCTTTTTTTGTTTCCGTTTCCAACTCCGTCAAGAGGGAGCATCCATTATGAAAAATGAAACTTTGCAAAACAATCTGCTTTACAGAGAGCAGTTCGAACACGATGCCTGCGGCATCGGGACCGTCGTCTCCATCAAGGGCGTCGCGTCCCGCCGCATCGTCGACAGCGCGCTGCAGATCGTCGAGAAGCTGGAGCACCGCGCGGGCAAAGACGCGGCCGGGGAGACCGGTGACGGCGTCGGCATCATCGTAGCAACGCCCCACGCGTTCTTCAAAGAGAAAGCCACTGAGTGCGGCATCACACTTGGCGATGAACGGGAATACGGCATCGGCATGCTCTTCCTGCCTCAGGACAAACTGCGCCGTGCCCAGGCGAAGAAGATGCTCGAGATCATCACCGCCAAAGAGGGCCTCAAGTTCCTCGGCTGGCGTAAAGTCCCGACCTGTCCCGAGACTCTCGGGCAGAAAGCGATCGACAAGATGCCCTTCATCGAGCAGTGTTTCATCGAAAAACCGGAGGACTGCGAGACCGGCATCGACTTCGACCGCAAACTCTATGTGGTCCGCCGGGTCTTCGAACAGTCCAACGACAACACATACGTCTGCTCGCTGTCCTCCCGGACCATCGTTTATAAAGGCATGTTCCTCGTACATCAGCTGAGAAGCTTTTACAAAGACCTCCAGGAAGAGGACTTCGTTTCGCACATCGCCATGGTCCATTCCCGGTTCTCCACCAACACGAACCCCAGCTGGGAACGGGCACACCCGAACCGGTTCATCGTCCACAACGGTGAGATCAACACCATCCGCGGCAACGCGGACCGCATGCTCGCCCGGGGCGAGACCATGGAGTCTCCGTTCCTCTCCGAGAACTACGAGAAGATCCTGCCGGTGGTCGACACCGCCGGGTCCGATTCCGCCATGCTGGACAACACTCTCGAGTTCCTCGTCATGAACGGCATGGACCTGCCCCTCGCCATGATGATCTGCATCCCGGAACCCTGGAAGTCCGACGACACCATGAGCCGCGAGAAGAAGGACATGTACCACTACTACTCCACGATGATGGAGCCCTGGGACGGTCCCGCCGCGGTCCTGTTCACGGACGGCGACCAGGTCGGCGCCTGCCTCGACCGCAACGGTCTGCGGCCTTCCCGGTACTATGTGACCGATGATGACCTGCTCATCCTGTCCTCGGAAGTCGGGGTCCTGCCGCCGGACGACAGCCATATCGTGAAGAAGTCCCGGCTGCAGCCCGGCAAAATGCTCCTGATCGATACCCGGGAAGGGCGCATCATCTCGGACGATGAGTGCAAAGAACGGTACGCACATCGCCACCCCTATGGAGAATGGCTCGACATGCACCTCAAAACGCTCCACGAACTGCCCATTCCGAACAAGAAGGTGGAGGAGTCCACCCAGGAGCAGCGTGACCGGCTCTACAAGGTCTTTGGTTACACCTATGAGGACATCAATACGTCCATTCTTCCGATGGCTCAGAACGGCTCGGAACCCATCGCCGCCATGGGCATCGACATCCCGCTCGCGGTCCTGTCCGAGAAGCACCAGCTCCTGTTCAGCTACTTCAAGCAGCTGTTCGCGCAGGTCACGAACCCGCCCATCGACGCCATCCGGGAACGGGTCATCACGGACACTCAGGTCTATGTCGGCTCGGACGGTAACCTGCTCGAGGACAAGGAGGACAACTGCCAGGTCCTGGAAATTCGGCATCCCATCCTCACGAGCGTCGACCTGCTGAAAATCAAAAACATGGATCTGCCGGGCCTCAAAGTGGCAACGGTCAGCATCCTGTACTACAAGAACACGTCCCTCGAGAAGGCCGTCGACCACCTCTACGTGGAGTGCGACAAGGCTTACAAGAAGGGCGCGAACATCATCATCCTGTCGGACCGCGGCGTCGACGAGAACCACGTGGCCATCCCGTCTCTGCTGGCTGTCTCGGCGATGGAGCAGTACCTCATCCGCACGAAGAAGCGGACCGCCATCTCCATCATCCTCGAGAGTGCGGAGCCCCGCTGTGTCCACGACTTCGCGACCCTCCTCGGGTACGGCGCCCGGGCGGTCAACCCGTACCTGGCCCATGAGTGCATCGAAGAGTGTATCGAGAAGGGCCTCCTCGACAAGGACCCCCACACGGCGATCGACGACTACAACGAAGCGGTGCTGAACGGCATCGTGAAGATCGCCTCCAAGATGGGCATCTCGACCATCCAGTCCTACCAGTCCGCGCAGATCTTCGAGATCGTGGGCATCCGGGAAGACGTCGTCGAGAAATATTTCACCAACACCGTGAGCCGTGTCGGCGGCATCGGCCTTCCGGAGATCGCGGAGGGCGTCGAGTACCGGCATGACCACGCGTATGATCCGCTGGGCCTCGGTACTGACACGACCGTCGACAGCATGGGTTACCATAAACTGCGCAGCGGCGCCGGGAAAGAGGACCACCTCTACAACCCCCGGACTATTATCAACCTGCGCAGAGCCGTCCAGGACGGCGACTACGAGCGCTTCAAAGCCTATTCCTCCATGGTCGACGACGAGAACGTGCCACACACCCTGCGGGGCCTGCTGGCCTTCGAGTACCCCGAAAAGGGCATCCCGCTCGAGGAAGTGGAGCCCGCGTCCGAGATCGTCAAGCGCTTCAAGACAGGCGCCATGTCCTACGGTTCTCTCTCCAGAGAGGCCCACGAATGCATGGCTGTGGCGATGAACCGCCTCGGCGCAAAATCCAACACCGGTGAGGGCGGCGAACTCCGCGACCGGTTCGAGACAGAGCGAAACAGCGCGATCAAGCAGGTCGCGTCCGGCCGCTTCGGCGTCACCAGTGAATACCTGGTCTCCGCGAAGGAGATCCAGATCAAACTCGCGCAGGGCGCCAAGCCAGGCGAAGGCGGACACCTTCCGGGCAAAAAGGTCTACCCCTGGGTCGCGGCGACCCGGTTCTCCACGCCCGGTGTCTCCCTGATCTCACCGCCGCCGCACCACGACATCTATTCCATCGAGGACCTGGCGCAGCTCATCTATGACCTGAAGAACGCCAACCGCGATGCGCGCATCAACGTCAAACTCGTCTCGGAAGCCGGCGTCGGCACCATCGCTTCCGGCGTCGCCAAGGGCGGTGCCGAAGTCATCCTCATCTCCGGATACGACGGCGGTTCGGGCGCGGCTCCGCTGAGTTCGCTTCACAACGCCGGCCTGCCGCTGGAACTCGGCCTCGCCGAGACCCACCAGACGCTCATCCAGAACGGTCTGCGGACCCGGGTCCGGGTCGAAGCCGACGGCAAGCTGATGACCGGCCGCGACGTGGCTATCGCCTGCATGCTGGGCGCCGAAGAATTCGGCTTTGCCACGACTCCGCTGATCGCCATGGGCTGTGTCATGATGCGTGTCTGTAACCAGAACACCTGTCCGGTCGGCATCGCGACCCAGGACCCGCGCCTTCGGGCCCGCTTCGCGGGAAAACCGGAATACGTCATCAACTTCATGATGTACATCGCCGAAGAACTGCGGGAAATCATGGCCAAGCTCGGGGTTCGCACCGTCGATGAACTCGTCGGACGCACGGACTTCCTGAAGGTGAAGGAGAACGCGATCACCCACCGCGCCGCCAAGGTCGATCTCTCGAACATCCTCGGCAACCACAATGAAGGCGGTTGCAATGCGGTCCACCACATCGACGGAGACGAGTACGACTTCCGGCTGGAAGATACCCTCGACATGAAAGAGCTCGTCCCGACATTCCGCAAGGCGCAGAAGGCGGGGAAGGGCATGGACCTCTCGCTGGAGGTCACCAGTACAGACCGGTCCTTCGGCACCATCCTCGGCTCGGAAGTGACCAGAGCGTACGGCATCGATGCACCCGAAGACCTGTGCAAGGTCCACTGCAAGGGCGGTGGCGGTCAGTCCTTTGGCGCGTTTCTGCCGAAAGGCGTTTCCATCGACCTCGAAGGGGACAGCAACGACTACTTCGGCAAAGGCCTCAGCGGTGGCACCCTGGCCGTCTATCCACCGGATGACGCAGCGTTCAAAGCCGAAGAGAACATCATCATCGGCAATGTCGCGATGTACGGAGCCACCGCCGGAAAGGCCTATGTCAGAGGCATCGCGGGCGAACGGTTCTGTGTCCGGAACTCCGGAGCGGAAGCGGTCGTCGAAGGCGTCGGAGACCACGGTTGTGAATACATGACCGGCGGCACCGTCGTCGTCCTGGGACGCACCGGCAAGAACTTCGCGGCCGGCATGAGCGGTGGTACCGCATACGTCCTCGACGAGGAACACGACCTCTATCGCAGACTCAACAAAGAAATGGTCGAAGTCAGTACGGTGAGCCGCAAGGCGGACATCGCGAAACTGAAGGAAATGATCGAAGAACACGTGGAAGCCACCGGCTCCGCACTGGGCCAGAAGATCCTCGACTCCTTCGACGACTATGTTCCGTCCTTCAAGAAGATCATCCCGCACGAGTATGCGGTCATGAAAGATAAGATCTACGAAGAACTCAGCAAAGGCCTGTCGCAGGAAGATGCCGAACTCGAGGCATTCAATGCGATCATGGGCGCATAAAGGAGGGGAGACACCATGGGAAAAACAACAGGATTCCTGGACTATGAACGGAAGACCAACCCGGCGGTCGCTCCTCTGGAGCGTCTGAAGGATTTCCACGAGTTCCACCCTCCGCTGCATGTGGAGGAACGGGAAGCGCAGGCGGCGCGATGCATGAACTGCGGCATCCCGTTCTGCCAGTCGGCCGTCGCCTTCGGAAAAGGTCCGGCGGTGTCCGGCTGTCCGCTCCACAACCTCATCCCGGAGTGGAACGATGAACTCTACCAGGGCCATTATGACAGCGCGAAAGATCGTCTGTTGAAGACGGCCAGTTTCCCGGAATTCACCGGGCGGGTCTGTCCGGCACTCTGTGAAGTCGCCTGCACCTGCGGGCTGAACGGCGACCCGGTCACGGTCCGGGAGAATGAGCTGTTCCTCATCGAACAGGCCTACGCCACCGGCAAAATGCAGCCGAAGACACCGGCCGTCCGGACCGACAAAAAGGTCGCGGTCATCGGCTCCGGCCCCTCCGGTCTGGCGACGGCGGATGCCCTCAACAAACGGGGACACAACATCACCGTCTTCGAACGGGAAGACCGCGTCGGCGGCCTCCTGATGTACGGCATCCCCAACATGAAACTTGAAAAACAGATCATCGAGCGCCGACGTGCGCTGATGGAGGCCGAAGGTGTCGTGTTCCGCACGAGGTGCAACGTGGGGACAGACGTCCCTGCAGAAGAGCTCCTCGCGGAATACGATGCCGTGGTCCTCTGCTGCGGTGCCAAACAGGCCCGCACACTGGGGGTCGGAGAAGACCAGGTCGGTAACGTGTTCCCGGCCGTAGACTTCCTGACCCGTCAGACCCGGACCCTGCTGGCCGGCAACCCGATGACCGAAGCCAAAGGCAAAAAGGTCATCATCGTCGGCGGCGGAGACACCGGCAACGACTGTGTCGGCACCTGCCTGCGGGAAGGTTGTGCTTCGGTCACCCAGCTTGAAATGATGCCCCAGCCGCCGGCAGAGCGTCCGGCCAGCAACCCCTGGCCCGAATGGCCCGTCAAACTCAAGACGGATTACGGACAGGAAGAAGCCATTGCTGTGTTCGGAAATGACCCGAGAGTCTATCAGACGACCATCAAGGAAGTCATCCCGAACAAGAAGGGCAACATCAAAGCGGTCAAAACCGTAAAGCTGGACTTCGTGAAAGACGAAGCCTCCGGACGGATGGTCCCGAAGGAAGTCGAGGGCTCCGAAGAGACGCTGCCCTGTGACCTTCTGCTCATCGCCGCCGGGTTCACCGGCTGTGAGCGCTACACACCGGAAGCGTTCCGTGTGGCCTGCGGTCCCCGCAACACTGTTCAGACGGAGCAGAGCCACTACGCCACCGGCGTAGATAAAGTCTTCACGGCAGGCGACATGCACCGGGGCCAGTCCCTGGTCGTCTGGGCCATTGCCGAAGGCAGGGCCTGCGCCGTCGAAGTCGACGAGTATTTAATGGGTTACACCAATCTCTCACTGGTGTAATCTGTTAATATAAACTCCATTCTTGACAGGAAAAAGCCACCCGAAAGGGTGGCTTTTTCCGTTGTGCCGGAAAGGCTTATTACTTCTGATATTCGTCGTAATCTCTGTAGATCTCTTCGCCGTAAACATTGTTCTCGTTCGGGTTGTGGTCGATGTACCAGACCTGAGCGAAGAACGGGTTCTGCTTCGCGATCTCGTCGTATCTCCAGGGGAACGGATCCTGTGCCGGGGACCAGTGGCCGCCGCGAAGGACGGTGTTCGGCGTCATGTCGAACTGGTTGCCTTCGGCATCTTCCCAGGTGACCGGAGTGTACATGTCAACGATCTCGGTGGAGATGAGTTTACCGCCGCGGAAGGCAGCTGCCTTCTGGAGGTCTTCTACCGTCAGCTCGTCGAAGGGCTTGGTCTCATCGTAACCGTGGTCGAGAAGGACCGGAGTCTTGGACGGGATGTGGATGTCGGCCTTGTCCCAGGTGGTGGGAAGGGTCTTGTAGTGCTCCATGCCGGAAGTCTTGGTGTCGCCATAGAACGCGGTCAGACGCTCGGTGTTGTTGTTCTTGACCCAGGTGCGGGTACCGAAGCGCTTGTTGAGGGCGATCATGCCGAGGCCTTCACGAGCGAGGGTGGAGATGACGGGCAGCTGAGTCACGATGGACAGCTGATAGAACCACTCGACCTGCTTTGCCATGTTCTTGAAGTAAAGCTCGATCGGGGTGTTGTGACGGAAGTGGAGTGCCTCTTCCAGTACATCGCCGTCTGCATACCACTGACCGTGGAAGTTTCTGTCGACGAACCACTGCGGCTTGAAGACACGCTTGGTGGCGTCATGGCCCATGCCGATGGCGTTCAGGAGAAGGTCCTCGAACTGGTAGTTGGTGATCCGATACTGGTCGCCGGAACCGATGTTGTAGAACTTTCTGAAGAAGTCGTCGGGGATGTTGTCAGAGCACATACGCTCCATGAGGGTGGCAGAGTCTTCGACGGTGGCCCATTCCAGAACGCCGTTCAGCGGGACGTGGAACATGATCGGGTCCATGTTTTTGAGGATCTGCGGATAGAGGATGCCGGACTGACGCAGGGAGACCCACTTCTTCAGACCGGACTCAGCGAAGACGCGCTCCGCTTTGACCTTGGAAATGGCATAGTGGTCATAGATGGAGATTTTGATCGGGTCTCCGCAACGGCCCCAGTGCATGGGCTCACAGCGGTTACCGGTCTCGGCGACGGTGCCGATGTAGACGACGGTGATGTCGTCGGGGTTCTTCTGTGCCTTGACAGCCTTGACGATGTTCTCTGCTGCCATGACGTTGGTTTTGAGCGTTCTCTTCGGCCAGTAGTCAGCTGCAGGGGAGACCATGCCGCCGATGTGCAGGACATAGCTCGCGCCGGTGATGCCTTTCAGGATGGCATCGTAGTCGCCGAAGTCGCCCCAGACGATCTCAACTCTGTCATCGTTCAGATAGCCGTCGAAGAGCTTGTGGTTCTTCTCGGAATCTCTGATGAGGACGGAGATGGTGAGGTCGGGTCTGTTCCAGTAGATCTCCTTGAAGGTGGCCCAGCCCATGTGGCCGGAAGCACCGGTGATGAAGACCTTTTTGTTGTTCTTTGCCATTGGGATCAATCCTCCTAGAAAACAATTTTTCGAACGATTCCATTATACTGTTAAACGGAGGGGCACGCAAATTGTATTTGTACAATAAAACAACAGAACTCCGAAAATTGTCAGAGTTCTGTTGAAATCAATGAAAAATGTACGATTGTGTTTTCCTGCTCAAATCGTGAAATCTTCAACGTTGTAATCCCGGCCGAATTTCGGCTGATCTCTTCTCCGGGGCTTCCGGGAGGGGATCAGGATGAGCATGGCGATGAGCACCAGTGCGAGAGACGCGAGCACCGCGAAATAGTTGATCCGGTGGGTGAGAGCGTACTTCGCGAGCTTGCCAATGCCGGCGATGCGGTATACGGCTTTTCCGAGATACTGGTCACCAGTGATGTCATAGGTGGCACCGGTGTTGTCCGCGGCCACGATGTAGTTCGCGCCTTCTCTTGTCTCGATGGCTTCGACGGAACCGAAGGAGCGGTCGCCGTAGGTGGAGAGGATGACGTTGGAGGGCTGGAGCTTCTCCATGTCGACCTTCTTGACGACGATGACATCGGTCTGTTTGACGTTCGGGGCCATGGCGTCGTTGCGGACGGTGTAGCAGCGAAGGCCGCCGATGGTGGCGTCGGGCATGTTGTGGGCGAAGAGTCCGACCACGCCGCTGATGGCTGCGAGGAGCAGGACCAGGGTCAGGAGCGTTGCGAGGATGCCGCGGAGGACACGTCTTCCGGCGGAACCTTTGCGCTTCGCGGGCCGTGCCTGCTGCGGAGGAGCCGGCTGGCGTTTGACGCGTTCCCGGTTCGAGTTGCGCATCGCGGGACCGACTTCGGGTTCTGCTTCCGGTTCATCGAGCTTCAGCGCCTTGAAGCTGACGGTGTTGCCGGTGCGGGTCGCGTTCGCGAGTTCGGTGTTCTGGATGGTCTCCAGGGAAGGAGCGGCGATCTCGTCGGCGAAGAGTTCTTCTTCGTCTTCCGAAGCGGCGGGCTCCAGGATGACGGGGAGCTCGTCCTCGATGTCTTCGAGGGTCTCTTTCAGCTCGTTGGCCTGGGAGACTTCGCGCATGTTCTGGTTTTCGATGGTCAGAGCGACGATCTGCTCTTTGAGGGCGGCGATCTCTTCCGCGTACTGCGTGTTCAGTTCCTTGAGCCCGTTGACGTCCTCATCGAGGATGCCGGAGACCTGGATCTTCTTCAGCTTTTTCGCGAAGGTGACACAGTCCTTGTACAGTTTCTGGTTTGTGTATTTGAGGTCGGCGATCTCCTCTTCCAGGGAATTGATGCGGCCGTAAAGTCCATCCTGCTCGATTCTGTTGTCAGGCATGAGTGACCTCCTCCAATGTGGTGATATGGTAAAAACGTTCTGTAATAGTTTATAAAATTCTCGGGCGATTTACAATATCTATCTTCAATTTATCCATTATATTGAAAGAATTTGTCCTTTGATGTAGAATATCACGGAGAACGTTCTAATGGAGGAACTGTCATGAGTTATTCCGTATTCAACCGGATCGAAGACGCTTATTACGGCCTTTCGAAGAGCCATAAACGCATCGCCGATTACATTCTCGAAAACTATGAAAAGGCTGCGTTCCTGACGGCGGCGAAACTGGGTGAGACCACCGGCATCAGTGTGTCCACGGTCGTCCGTTTCGCGACGACGCTCGGCTATGAGGGCTACCCGGAGTTCCAGGATGCCCTGCGGGAGACCATCAAGGGCAAGCTGACGTCCACCCAGCGCATCGAGGTGGCCGGCAACCAGATCCAGGACAACGACCTCGTCACCTCTGTCCTCCAGAAGGACCGGGAGATGATCCGCAGCACCATGACGGCCGTCTCCAAGGAAGACTTCGAAAAAGCGTCGATAGCCATCAACGGCGCGCGGCGCATCTACATCGTCGGGGTCCGGAGTGCCGCACCCCTCGCGAACTTCATGTACTTCTACTTCAAGATGATCTACGACGATGTCCGTCTCATGAGCTCCAACAGCTCGAGCGAGATGTTTGAAGAGATCTACCGCATCGGACCGGAAGACGTCTGTGTCGCCTTCAGTTTCCCGCGGTATTCGAAACAGGTGCTGAGCGTCGTCAGCTATGCCCGGGACAAGGGCGCGAAGACCATCGCCATCACCGACAACGACGATTCGCCCATCGCCGAACTCGCGGACTACATCCTCGTTGCCAAGAGCAACATGGTGTCCTTCATCGACTCCCTGACGGCTCCGCTGAGCCTCGTCAACGCGCTCATCGTCTCCTCGGCGAGAGGAAGACGCAACGCGACGAAACAGAACCTCGCGGAACTGGAGAAGATCTGGGCGGAATACGATATTTACGAGAAACCGGAGGAAGTCCACAGTGACGAATGATGTCGTGGTCATCGGCGGCGGCGCAGCCGGCGTCATGGCGGCCTGTACGGCAGCGGAGCAGGGACATGAAGTCCTCCTCATCGAAAAGAACGAACGCATTGGAAGAAAAGTGATGATCACCGGGAAAGGTCGATGCAACGTCACCAATGCCACGTATACCGTGGAGGAACTGCTCGAGAACATTCTGGTGAACCCGCGCTTTCTTTACAGTGCGTTCCACTGTTTTATGCCCGTCGACACCATGGACCTCTTCGAAGGTCTCGGTGTGCCGCTCAAGGTCGAGCGGGGCAACCGGGTCTTTCCGGTCTCGGACAAGGCCGTGGACATCGTGGACGCGATGGACCGATGGCTGGGGCAGACCGGCGTACATCGCCTGAACGATACCGTACAGCACATCCTCGTGGAAGACGGCGTCGTCACCGGCGTTGAAACCGAGCACCACGGAGTCATCAGCGCTTACGGCGTCATCCTGGCCACCGGCGGACTGTCCTACCCGCGCACCGGCTCCACCGGCGACGGCTACCGGATGGCGAAGGAAGTGGGGCACACGGTCACGGATATCGTCCCGTCTCTGGTCCCCATGACCTCCGACGACCGCTCCTGCGCCGACATGCAGGGCCTGTCCCTTCGCAATGTCGCGGTGTCGGTCGTGGACGTGAAAACGGGGAAGAGCGTTTATTCGGACTTTGGTGAGATGCTGTTCACCCACTTCGGTGTCTCCGGGCCCGTCATCCTCAGCGCGAGCTCGCACCTGCACGAACTGCAGGAGGGTGAGTATGAACTGCGGATCGACCTGAAACCGGCGCTCTCCGACGAGCAGCTGGAAGCCCGTCTCCTGCGGGACTTCGAAGCGAACTCGAACAAAGATTTCCGCAATTCCCTCGGCGATTTACTGCCGAAGAGCATGATCCCCGTCTTCCTGCGGAAAACAGGGGTCAACCCCTACAAAAAAGTCAATCAGATCACCCGCGAAGAACGGCGGGCGATCCTGCATACACTCCGGGAGTTCACCATCCCGCTCTCCGGGTTCCGGCCTGTGGAGGAAGCCATCGTCACATCCGGCGGTGTGCAGGTGAAGGAAGTGGACCCGAAGACCATGGAGTCGAAACTTGTTCAGGGCCTGTATTTCGCAGGCGAAGTGCTGGACGTCGACGCCTATACGGGCGGGTTCAACTTACAGATCGCCTTTTCGACCGGTCGTCTGGCCGGCCTCAGCATCTAGGAGGATACAAGAGTATGTTCAATATCGCCATTGACGGTCCCGCCGGGGCCGGCAAGAGCAGCATCGCCCGCGCGGCGGCCGCGAACCTCGGGTTCATCTATGTGGACACGGGAGCGCTGTACCGCACTGTGGCACTGGCTGCCCTCAAACGGGGCCTCAAGTCCGAAGACAAAGAAGAGATCATCGCACTCCTGCCCGCCATCGAAGTTTCGATGGGCTTCGTGGACGGGGAACAGAGAGTGTTCCTGAACGGGGAAGACGTCTCTGAGGCCATCCGGCTTCCGGAGGTCTCCGCGGCCGCTTCCACCGTCTCCGCCATTCCCGAGGTCCGGCAGTTCCTGTTCGACCTCCAGAGAGATATGGCGAAAACAAATGACGTCCTGATGGACGGCCGGGACATCGGCACGGTCGTGCTGCCCGATGCCCAGCTCAAGATCTTCCTGACGGCCACCCCCGAAGAACGGGCGAGACGCCGCTATGAGCAGATCAAAGACAAGAGCGATGTCACCTATGAGGAAGTCCTGAAAGACCTCAACCAGAGAGACTACCAGGACACCCACCGGGAGATCGCCCCTCTGAAGCAGGCGGACGATGCCGTCCTGCTCGACACGACCAATATGAGTTTTGATGAGGTCGTCAAAGCCATTGAAGACCTCGCGAAGGAGAGACAAGTATGAGTTCCACCAAAGTCAAAAAGATCCCCCTGATGTCAGACAAACCGTACGATTTCAACTGGGACAAACCCCTCGTCGAGCGGGTCGGCCTGTACCATTTCTGGATGCCGGTCGCCCACGTCCTGCTGAACCGGGAGTTCGAGGCCCTCGACTTCTACGGCACCGAGAATGTGCCCCGGAACGGTCCGTTCATCCTCGTCGCGAACCACGTCAACGGCTTCGACCCGATCACCATGGTCTACGGCATCCGTGCCCGCCGCCGTTTCTTCTTCATGGCGAAGGAAGAGTTCTTCCGCACGTTCTACATCCGCTGGATCCTCGAGCCCCTCGGCGGCTTCCCGGTAAAAAGAGGCACCGCAGATCGCGATTCCATGAAGTTCGCGGAACGCGTCCTGAAAGACGGCCGGTTCGGCCTCGTCATCTTCCCGCAGGGTTCCAGAGACCGTCAGCGCAAACGTCCGGAACTCGATTCGACAGCCAACGGCTTTGCCATGATCGCCCGCGAAGCGAAAGTCCCGGTCGTTCCGGCATCCGTCCATCTCGAAGCGGATCTTGAAAAGAAACATCCGAAATGCATCGTCCGCTTCGGCGAGCCGATCCCGTATGAGGACCTTGGCTTCACTCCGGGTTCCCGGAAGAAGAAGGAACTGAACGCGGCGGCAGAGATCATCTGGAAGAAGGTCCAGGAGTTATGGGACAAAGACGAGATGTAAAAGTGATCCTCGCCGACCATGCCGGCTTCTGCTTCGGTGTGGAACGGGCGATCGATCAGATCGAGGATTACCTGAAAACGCAGCCCAATGTCTACGCGATGGGCCAGGTCGTCCACAATAACGCCGTCAACGAGCGCCTCGAGAGCATGGGTCTCCACTTCGAAGAAGACGAGACGAAGGTCCCGGACGACGCTCAGGTCGTGCTGCGCACCCACGGCGTCCCGAAACGCGTGTATGAGTACTACGAGGAACGGGGCATCCCGTACCTCGATGTGGCCTGTCCCTTCGTCAAACGCATCCACAAGATCGTTGAAAAGCTCGACCCGGAGACCGATGTGCTGCTCCTCGCCGGCACGGTGGGACATGCGGAAGTTACCGGTACGCTGGGCTTTGCAACCTGCCCGGCGTATGTCGTTCACGACGCCGAAGAGCTGAAGGAGACGTACATCGCCCACGAAACGGAATGGGAAGGGAAGAAAGTCAATCTCATCGCGCAGACGACTTACAGTCTCGAAGAATGGGAAAAGTGCGTAACGACAATAAATTTATTGTGTACAAATACCGCTATATTTGGTACAATATGTAATGCTACCGAAGAACGCCAACATGAAGCTGAAGTACTTTCCAAGCAGGTAAACAGAATGATAGTTGTCGGTGGCAGGCACAGTTCCAACACTGTCAAACTCTACGATGTTTGCAGGAAAAACTGTGATACTTTGCTCATTCAGGACGCGTCCGAGCTAGACCCGGCGTTTCTTGAGGGAGCTGACACTATCGGTGTCACCGCAGGGGCTTCCACGCCCTCTGCGACAATAAAGGAGGTACTTGAGTCCATGTCCGAAGAAGTAAAAACCATGACCGAAGAAAACGAAGATTTTGAGGCGATGCTCGAAGAGAGCCTCAGCAACATGTCTACCGACGGCCGCGTCGAAGGCACCGTTGTTGGCATCACCGCCACCGAGATCCAGGTCGACATCGGCAGAAAACAGACCGGTTACATTAAGTACGATGAGTACAGCTATGACCCGACTGTTGACCCCGCGACCGACGTCAAAGTGGGCGACACCATCAACTGCGTCATCATGAAGACCAACGACGCCGAAGGCACCATCATGCTGTCCAAGAAACGTTTCGACAGCGCCAATGCCTGGAGCGAGCTGGAGACCGCTGCTGAGGAAGGTACCATCATCGAAGGTACTGTCACCGACATCAACAAGGGCGGCGTCATCGCCACCACCGACAAGGGTTCCCGCGTCTTCATCCCCGGCTCTCTTGCTACTGCCAGCAGAGGCGAGCCCCTGGAAGACCTTCGCAACACCCGCGTCCGCTTCAAGATCATCGAGCTTGCCAAGCCGAGAAAACGTGCTGTTGGTTCCATCAGAGACGTTCTCAAGGAAGAGCGCAAGGCGGCCCGCGAGAAGTTCTGGGAGACTGCTGAAGAAGGTCAGACCTTCACCGGCGTCGTCAAATCCCTCACTTCCTATGGTGCGTTCGTCGACATCGGCGGCATCGACGGCATGATCCACATTTCCGAACTCTCCTGGAAGCGCATCAAGCATCCGTCTGAAGTTCTGAACGTCGGCGACACGGTCGAAGTTTACATCAAGTCCCTCGAGAACGATCGTATTTCTCTTGGCTACAAGAAGGACGAGGACAACCCCTGGGTCGTTCTTTCCAAGACCTATGAAGTCGGCGACGTTGTCGACGCCACCATCGTCGGTATGACCGCATTCGGTGCGTTTGCCAACATCATCCCCGGCATCGACGGCCTCATCCACATTTCTCAGATCGCCAACAAGCGCATCGAGAAACCGGACGATGTCCTGAAGAAGGGCCAGGAAGTCAAATGTCAGATCACTGACATCGACTACGACAAGAAACGCGTCAGCCTTTCCATCCGTGCTCTCCTCGATGAGGATGAGGACCTGACCGACATCCTTGAGACCGAAGAAGAGGAAGCTCCTGTCGAAGAAGCTGCCGAAGAGGTCGAGGAAGTCGTCGAAGAGGCTCCCGCAGAAGAAGCTGCTGAAGAGGAAGCTCCCGCAGAGGAAGCTCCTGCTGAAGAGGCTGCTGAATAAGCTTTTCACACTCAGAAATTACAAGACCACCGACTGTTGTCGGTGGTCTTTTTCTGTGGTATAATACGACACGACTATTATATGTATGGAGGTACTGCTTTTGCGCAAACAGGAGCAGATCCTTTCTGTAATAGCGCTCGTACTACTGGCCGGAATCATACTTTATCATGTCCTCTCATCGCCCCTTCGCTATGAAGTGACGGTCGAAGAGGAGGTCACTACGGAAACTGTTGTCGCAACGACCACGGTTTCTTTGTCTGTCCAAGGTGGATCGCCCACAGAGGCGGGAACACCGGCAGAAACGCCCACAGAGCCCGCTACCGAGGCTCCTACCGAGGCGCCCGGCATCGACGCGACCGGGAAAGTGAACCTGAACACCGCCACACTGGAAGACCTCAAGACCCTGAAAGGGGTAGGGGACTCCAAAGCCCAGGCCATCCTCGATGACCGCAACGAGAACGGACCGTTCTCCAGCATCGAAGACCTGACGCGGGTGAGCGGCATCGGCCAGAAGACGTTTGAATCTTTGAAAGACCAGATCACGGTATAAGAAGGATGTGTGCACCAGCGTGGTCTTTTCCAGTTTATCGTTCTTATACATCTTCCTGCCCATCTGCATCCTCGGCGCTTTCTCGCTGCCGAAACTGCAGTGGAAGAACTACTTTCTCCTGGCAATGTCCCTGTTTTTCTACGCATGGGGCGAGCCCAAGTGGATCATTCTCATGATCATCTCGACCGCAGTCGAGTACGCGGGCGCTCTGGTGGTGGACAAAAACCGGGGGACATGGAAAGCGAAAGCGGCGGTCGGCGTCAGCATCGGTGTCGCTCTGAGCTTCCTCTTCATTTTCAAATATTTAGACTTTTTCACCTTCAACTTCAATACTCTGTTCCACACGCACGCGAAGCTTCTGGAACTGACGCTGCCCATCGGCATCTCGTTCTACACGTTCCAGACCATCACGTACATCGTCGATGTCTACCGGGACAAGGCTCCGGTGCAGAAGAACTTCGGCTACCTGCTGCTCTACGTCAGCATGTTCCCGCAGCTCATCGCCGGACCGATCGTCAAATACGTGGACATCGAGGCGCAGATCCGCAAGCGGACCCTGCATGGAAAAGAGGTTGGGGAAGGTGTTTTGCGCTTTCTCGTGGGTCTATTCAAGAAGGCTGTCCTCGCGAACGTCGCCGGTGAAGTCGCCGCCACGTTCCTCGACGGAGACCTCTCGAACCTGTCCGTCCTCGGCGCCTGGCTCGGCATCCTGAGCTACACGCTCCAGATCTACTTCGATTTCTCCGCCTACTCCGACATGGCCATCGGCCTCGGCCGCATGTTCGGATTCAAGTACAAGGAGAACTTCAACTACCCGTACATCGCCAACAGCATTACAGACTTCTGGCGGCGCTGGCACATCTCGCTGACCACGTTCTTCCGGGAGTACCTCTACATCCCGCTCGGCGGCAACCGGAAACATCAGGTCCTGAACCTGTTCATCGTCTGGGCGCTGACCGGCTTCTGGCACGGCGCTGCCTGGAATTTCGTCGCCTGGGGACTGTACTACTTCGTTCTCATCATGGCGGAGAAGCTGTTCCTCGGCAAAGCGCTCGAGAAGATCCCGCGGGTCTTCGGGCACATCTACGCGCTCCTGTTCGTCATCCTCGGCTGGGGACTCTTCTACTTCGACGACATGACCCGGCTGCGTCAGTTCTTCTCGGTCCTCTTCGGGTTCGGCGCCTCTGCGGGTGCCACCGCAGGCGATGTGTCCATCCTGCTCAACCACCTTCTGTTCTTCCTGTTCGCCATCGTCGCGTGCCTGCCGGTCTCCCGTTACATCAAGGAGCGGTACATCGCCTTTGGCCGCTCCAGCATCCCGAATTCCAAGCTGGCCGACGCAGGACTCGTGGTGTTCGCCGCTGTGCTGCTGTTCCTCAATACGGCAGCCATCGTGGGGTCCACCTACAACCCCTTCCTTTACTTCAGATTCTAAGGAGTTTTTCCCTTGAAACACAGACAAACTGACCCGAACGCGCTGCCGCTGCTGCGCTACTCGCGGGTAGGTGTGGCACTCCTGGCCATGCTGCTCGCCGTGACCATGTTCTTCTTCCTGTTCTCCCTGTTCGACACCGACGCCACCGTCTCGGAACAGGAAAACCGGAAACTGGCCGCGAAACCCGCCTTCTCGGTCTCGAGCCTCCTGGCGGGGGAGTACATCCCGAAAGTGGAGTCGTACTACTCCGACACGTTCCCGATGCGGAACTTCTTCCTGACCGTGAACCAAGGCATTTCGAAAGTGACGAGCCGCATGTCGTTCCGCGCGGATGACGTGGTCGTCGTACAAAACAATCAACCGGACGATTTTGGCGGACAGTCCCTGCAGGATGTGACCTCCACTTCCGACAGAGAAAACGAGGGCTGACCGCATGCAATACATCATCCTGGACCTGGAATGGAACACCGCGTTCGACAAACGCCGCAAGGAGTTCGTCAACGAGATCATCGAGTTCGGCGCGGTGAAACTGGACGACCGGCTGGAAGAGGTCGACACCTTTTCGAGCTTCGTCAAACCGGTCATCGAAAAGAAACTGACGTCCCGGGTGCGCAAACTGACGCACATCACCAATGAGGACGTCCAGAACGCCGAAAAGTACCTTCCCGTCACGAACCACTTCACGGACTGGATCGGGGAAGACACCGACACCATCTTCATGAGCTGGGGAGACATGGACATCAGGGCGCTCATCAGCAACAACGGCTCGGCGTTCGACAACGTCCGCATCCCGTACATCCACCACTATGTGGACCTGCAGGACTGCTTCATGAAGCAGAAAGGCCTGCCGAAGGCGCATCAGGTGGGGCTCTCCACGGCGGCCGAGATGATCGACGTCGACCCCGAGACCTTCGCTCTCCACCGGGCGTTGGACGACAGCATCCTCGCTTCGGTGTGTTTCCGGGCGATCTACGACGAGGTGGACCTCGACGACTACGTAGTGGAGGTCGATGAGGAGTTCTACCAGCAGATGCTCTTCAAGCCGTACATCATCAAGGAGATCGACGACACCGGCGTCGACAAATCGATGCTCGACTGCTCCTGCATCCTCTGCGGCGCGCCCGCCACGAAAGTGTCCGAATGGCGCTTCTCCGGAAGCTCTTTCCACGCGATCTACAAATGCGGCCCCTGCAACCAGAAGTACCGCGTGAACGTCCAGTTCAAACGGCAGTACAACCAGGTCGTTTCGAAAAAGACCGTCCTGAAAATCAAAGACAAAAAGAAAAAGCGTAGCTCATAAACGAGTTACGCTTTTATTTTGTTTGAACAATTTGCTGGAAAAGTTTGTCGAAGCAAGTACGGATGGTTCGGGAGCATAACGATGTCCGTCACTAGTTACAATCGTACCGGAGCGCTCGCCGGAAGGCGATAGAATTCTACCTCTCGCGAGGAACGGACCTTGTAACGAGGGGCGGAGCAGCGTTCTGCTCCAAAAAAAGAGCAGTTCTTTCGAACTGCTCTTTCAATCAACCAATGAGGTCTTTCATGGAGTACTTGCCGGGTGCTTTGCCGGCGAGGAAGGCGGCGGCGTTCAGGGCGCCGTTCGCGAAGATCTTCCGGCTGGCGGCGTGGTGGGAGATCTTGATGACCTCGTCCGGGCCGCCGAAGATGACTTCGTGCTCACCGACGATGGTGCCGGCGCGGACGGCGTGGATGCCGATCTCATTGACCGGACGCTTCTCACGCTTCGCGGCGCGGTTGGTCTCGTAGTCGACTTTCTCCGGCAGGACGGAAGCGATCTCGTCGGCGATCATCAGAGCCGTGCCGCTGGGGGCGTCGAGCTTCTGGTTATGGTGCGCTTCGACGATCTCGATGTTGAAACCGGGGTAGAGGATCTCAGCCGCTTTCTTGGCGAGTTCGGAGATGAGGTTGACGCCGATCGACATGTTGGCGGAGAAGAAGACCGGTATGGACTTCGAGGCCTCGTCGATCTTCGCCAGCTGCTCTTCACTGAAGCCGGTCGTGCAGATGACGACGGGGACTTCATTGGCCAGGGCATAGGACAGGATGCCGTCCAGGGCGACCGGGTTCGAAAAGTCGATGATGACATCGGGTTTCGTCTCGATGTTCGAGTAGTCGGTGTAGGTGGAGAAGGAGAAGACTTCGTTCTCCGGCGCCTTGTAGTCGACACCGGCGATGACTTCGAGGTCGTCCCGCTCCTTGGAGAGTTCCAGGATGACCCGGCCCATGCGGCCGAGGTATCCGTTCATCAGAATATTGACCATGCTGACACCTTATTCCTGGACGAGACCGTAGCGGATGAGGACCTGCTTCAGGGACTCACGGCCGGCATCGGACATGACGTCGAGGGGCATGCGGCAGTCGCCGACTTCCTTGCCCATGAGGTTCATCGCCTCTTTGACAGGGATGGGGTTGACATCGCTGAAGAGCGCGTTGATGAGGTCGATGTACTCGATCTGCAGTCTCGCGGACTCGGCCACATTGCCGTTGATGGCTTCCATCGCGATGTCGTGGGCCACTTTCGGAGCCACGTTGGAGAGGACGGAGATGACGCCCTTGCCGCCGAGGGCACAGAGGGCCGTGATCTGGTCGTCGTTACCACTGTAGAAGTCGAGCTTGTCTCCGCAGAGCTTCATGGTCTTGGCGAAGGCCGCGATGTTGCCGTTTGCTTCTTTGGCCGCGACGACGCGGGGCATTTCGGCGAGTTCCGCATAGGTTTCCGGCTTGATGTCGACACCGGTACGGGACGGAACGTTGTAGAGAACGATCGGCTTGGAAACACGGTCGTGGATGTATCTGTAGTGGCGCACAAGGCCTCTCTGGGAAGTCTTGTTGTAGTATGGCGTTACCATGAGGAGCGCGTCCGCACCGACCTTCTCGGCCTCGTTGGAGAGTTTGACCGCGAAGGCAGTGTCGTTGGAACCGGTACCGGCAATGACCGGGACGCGGCCGGCGACCTGCTTGCAGGTGAACTCGATGCCTTTGACGTGCTCAACGATGTCGAGGGCAGAGCCTTCACCGGTGGTGCCGATGCTGATGATGGCGTCGGTGCCTGCGGCGATCTGCTCTTCGATGAGTTCCGCCATTTTCGGGTAGTTGATGTTACCGTAGTTGTCGAAGGGGGTGACCAGCGCGACGCCGGCGCCTTCGAAGATGGGCTTGGGTCCTTTCATTGTCGTTCCTCCTGTAATGAATTAGTCAAAATAGCCTTCTGCAGCAAGCAGTTCGGCCAGTTCCACGGCTCCGCCGGCAGCACCGCGCAGGGTGTTGTGGGAGACGCAGACGAATTTGTAGTCATACTGGGTGTCTTCACGGAGACGGCCCATGGAGACTGCCATGCCCTTCTCAAGGTTTCTCTTCTCCTTGGTCTGGGGCTGGTCGTCCTCTTCGAAATAGTTGAGGAAGTGTTCCGGTGCCATCGGGAGTTTCAGCTCCTGGGGCTTCGCGGAGAAGTTCTTCCAGCAGTCGAGGATCTCTTCCTTGGTGGGCTTGTTCTTGAAGCGTACGAAGACCGCGGCGAGGTGACCGTCCGAAACGGGGACACGCAGGCACTGCGCGGTGAAGTGAGGCTCGGTGGCCGGGACGATCTCATCGCCTTCGACCTTGCCCCAGATCTTCAGAGGCTCTTTCTCGGATTTCTCCTCTTCGCCACCGATGTAGGGGATGACGTTGTCGAGGATCTCCGGCCAGTCTTCAAAGGTCTTGCCGGCACCGGAAATGGCCTGGTAGGTGCAGACGAGGACATCTTCGACGCCATACTTCTCATGCAGCGGGAAGAGCGGCGGGACATAGCTCTGAAGGGAGCAGTTGGACTTGACGGCGATGAAGCCGCGGGTGGTGCCGAGACGCTTCTTCTGAGCGGGGATGATGTCGAGGTGCTCCGGGTTCAGTTCCGGGACGACCATGGGGACGTCTTTTGTGTGGCGATGTGCGCTGTTGTTCGAAACGACCGGAATGTCAGCCTTCGCGTACTTCTCTTCGAGAGCCGCGGTGGCTTCCTTGGACATGTTGACAGCACAGAAGACGAAGTCGACCATCTCGCCGATCTTCTCGATGTCGTTCTCTGCGTCCATGATGATGACGTCTTCGAGCTCTTTCGGCATCGGGGTCTGGAGCTTCCATTTGGCGCCGACGGCGTCTTTGTACGTCTTGCCGGCAGAACGGGAGCTGGCCGCGAGCGCAACGATATTGAACCACGGATGACCCGAGAGGAGGGTGGCGAAGCGCTGACCGACCATGCCGGTGGCGCCGATGATACCTACGTTGTACTGTTTCATGTTGTTTCCACTTCTTTCGAAAAATAATAAGAATAAAAACCGGTTGTAAACCGGCTCATCTTTTACTATAATAAAGCAAGTTTTTAATACTATATTACAGGACAATTTCAAAGTCAATAAAAAATGACGCGTTAAAGCGTTAAAATCGTCCTGTGTCAGGAGATTTCATCCATATGAATACATCAGACTTCTGGTATGACCTGCCGGAAGAACTCATCGCGCAGACACCTCTGAAACAGAGAGACGCATCGCGCATGCTCCACCTCGACAAAGAGACCGGAGCTATCGAACACAGACACTTCACGGACATCCTCGACTATCTGCGTCCCGGAGACTGCCTCATCCTGAACGACACCCGGGTCCTGCCGGCCCGCATCTATGGAGTGAAGGAGGAGACCGGTGCGGTCGTCGAGTTCCTGCTTTTAAAACAGCGGGAACTGGACCTCTGGGAGTGCCTCTGCAAGCCGGGCAAGCGTGCCAAACCGGGCACGGTCTTTTCCTTTGGCGATGGACGTCTCAAAGGCACTGTGACCGACGTCACGGACGACGGTGGACGAGTCGTGAAGTTCACGTATGACGGCAACTTCTATGCCATCCTCGAAGAGATCGGCCAGATGCCGCTGCCGCCGTACATCAAGGAAAAACTCGAAGACCAGGAACGGTACCAGACGGTCTACAGCAACGAGTTGGGCTCTGCCGCGGCACCGACCGCCGGCCTTCATTTCACGCCGGAACTGCTGAAAAAGGTCGAAGACATGGGTGTCGCCATCGGCAAAGTCACACTGCATGTCGGCCTCGGCACCTTCCGACCGGTCAAAGTCGACAACATCGAAGAACACAAGATGCATTCGGAACACTACTGGATGCCGAAGGAGACCGCCGACCTCATCAACCGCACCAAAGCGAATGGGGGACGGGTCATCGCCGTCGGCACGACGAGCTGCCGGACCCTCGAGTCCGTCGCGACGAAGCTCGGATGCATCGCCGAAGACGAAGACTGGACGTCCATCTTCATCTATCCCGGCTACGAGTTCAAGGCCATGGACGGCCTCATCACGAACTTCCACCTGCCGGAAAGCACCCTCATCATGCTCGTCAGCGCCTTCGCAGGCTACGACCACACGATGAACGCTTACGCGGAAGCCGTGAAGGAACGCTACCGCTTCTTCAGCTTCGGCGATTCCATGATGATAACCAGTAACTAAGAAGAAAAAGTTCGGATCGACGTCCGGGGTCCCTCGCAGAGGGGGTTCGGTTGGCGGACGCTCGAGACGAAGCTTTTTCTTCGAGGAGAAAACCTTATGTTCAAAGTACTGAAAACGGAAGGCACGGCGCGCCGCGGCGAGCTGGTCACCGTCCATGGGACGGTGCAGACGCCGGCGTTTCAGAATGTGGCGACGGCCGGTGCCATCAAGGGCGCGGTCTCGGCGCTGGACCTCAAAGAGTCCTGCAGGACGCAGATGATGCTCTGCAACACCTACCACCTTCATGTCCGCCCGGGTGATGAACTCGTCCGGCAGATGGGCGGCCTCCACAAGTTCACAAAATGGGACGGCCCCATCCTGACGGACTCCGGCGGGTTCCAGGTGTTCTCGCTGGCCAAGCTCAACAAGATCAAAGAGGAAGGCGTGTACTTCAACTCCCACGTGGACGGCCGCAAGCTGTTCATCGGGCCGGAGGAGAGCATGCGCATCCAGAGCAACCTCGGCTCGACGATCGCCATGGCCTTCGACGAATGTGTCGAGAACCCGGCCGAGTATTCGTACGCCAAAGAGTCCTGCGCGCGGACGACCCGCTGGCTCATCCGCTGTAAAGACGAGATGGCGCGGCTCAACGCCCTGCCGGACACCGTGAACCCGGACCAGATGCTCTTCGGCATTAACCAGGGTTGTACGTACGCGGACCTGCGTCGGGAGCACATGAAGCAGATCGCCGACCTCGACCTCGATGGGTACGCCATCGGCGGACTCGCGGTAGGGGAGCCCAAGGAAGTCATGTATGAGATGATCTCCGAAGTGGAGCCTTACGCGCCGAAGGACAAAGTCCGCTATCTCATGGGTGTCGGGACGCCCGGCAACATGATCGAGGCCGTGTATCGCGGAGTCGACCTCTTCGACTGCGTCATGCCGACCAGAAATGCCCGCCACGGACAGATCTTCACCTGGGAGGGCATCCGCAACCTGAACAACCAGAAGTACTTCGCCGATGAATCGCCTCTGGACCCGCAGTGCGACTGCCCGACCTGTCAGACTTTTTCGAGAGCATACCTGCGTCATCTGTTAAAAGCAGGGGAGATGCTCGGCATGCGGCTGTGTGTCATGCACAACCTCTATTTCTACAATACGCTGATGGAACGCATCCGCGACGAACTCGATGCCGGGACCTATCAGGAGTTCCATGATAAATACGTGGATCTTCTTGATACTCGGATCTGAACTATGTTATAATTTATGGCAACATGTGCTATCAGGCACAATACATTGGAGGTAACTCACTATGGATTTCGCAATTTTACTGAACACCGCTTCCGGCGCTTCTGCCTCTGGTCAGGGCGCAGCACTGGGCTCCAGCGGATTCATGATCGTCATTCTTCTCTTCTTCGTCGTCTACATGTGGATGATGAGCCGCAGAGAGAAGAAGAACCGCAATGAAGAGCAGACTATGAGAGACAATCTGAAGGTCGGCGATGAAGTCGTCACCATCGGCGGCATCCTCGGCAAGGTCGTCTCCGTCAAGGACGAGACCGTCGTCCTCGAGACCGGCGCAGACCGCAACAAGATCCGCTTCACCAAGGCCGCCATTGCCACCAACGCTTCCGCCAATGCCCGTGCACAGGCAGACAAGGAAGCCAAAGAGGCTGCCAAGGCCAAAGAAAAGGCTGCCAAAAAAGAAGGCAAAAAGAAGGACTAAACTCCGGAACCGCAAAGACCTGACGATATTTCGCCAGGTCTTTTTTCGAAAGAGAAACTTTTATGGAAGGGGCGTGCTGTCATGAGCATCCAACTGTCAAAAGAGAACATGCTGAAAGGCATGAACGACATGAACGCCTTCGGGTCCCGACTGACCGGGTCGAAAGGCCACCACGAATTCGTCGAATACCTCAAGGAAGAGGTCCGCGCCATCGGTTATGAACCGGTGTCTGATGTCAAGACCTTCGAGCGCTGGGAAGAGAAAGAAACGAAGCTCGTTCTTCACACGAAGAAGGGCGATGTGGACATCCCTGTCGCATCCGCGTTCCCGTATTCCGGCGAGACCGGTCCGGAAGGCTTCACCGGCAAACTGTCCAAACTCCGTCCGTTCAAGGACATCGTCGTCATGCGCATGCCCGACTTCAGCCGCATCCCGGCAGCGGTCGCGTTCTCCGAACGCCGCGCCATGCCGGCCGACCTGCACCTGACCAGGTTCTACAAGGGCCCTGTCGCCGTCGCGTTCGTCAAAGCGACCATCGGCATCTTCCTTGCCAAGTTCACCGGCGCGAAGTCCGCGGTCTTCATCTGGCAGAAAATGTCGAACGAGATGGTCCAGGGCCAGTACCTGAACTTCATTCTCGGCCACCTCGGCATCCCGACCCTCTGGGTCAATGAAGAGGCCGGCAAAGAGCTTCTGAAAGCCAGAAAGAAAAAGACGAAGGCCACTCTGACCCTCGATGCCGAAATCGAGAAAAAGGCTACCGCCGAGTCCTTCTATGTTGTCGTTCCCGGTAAGAACCACAAAGAGAACGTCATCATCAACACCCATACCGACGGTGTCAACGCGGTCGAAGAGAACGGTCCCATCGCCATGCTGGAGATGCTCCGTTACTACAAGACCCATCAGCCGGATCGCGACCTCATCTTCGCGTTCGTCGCAGGCCACTTCCGTCTCCCGGCATTCGAGCACAGAAACTCCATCGCCCCGGTCCAGCAGGCGACTTCCGGCTGGCTCAACGACCACAGAGACCTGTGGGACGGCAAACGCCGCCACAAGTACACCGTCGCTGCTCTCGCACTGGAGCATTTCGGCTGTGCCGAGTGGAAAGACGTCAAGGGCGTCTATCAGAAGACCAACGACGTCGACATCGAAGTCACTTACACCGGCAACCAGGTCATGGATGACATCCTGTACCAGGCGCTGGAAGAGGAGCGCAGCAAAGTCCGTACGGTCTCCCTGCGGCCCCATAACTTCATGCATTTCGGCGAAGGCCAGTCCACCTTCAACGTGGGCATCCCGGACATCTCGCTCTGCGTGGCTCCGGACTACCTGACCGTCGTCTCCGAAGGCCAGGAGATGGACAAGTTCGACCTCGACCTCATGGAAGAGCAGGTCCGCGCGTTCATCCGCATGGAACAGCTCATCAACGAGAAGAGCGCGAAGGAACTGGGCCGCGCCCAGGGCTACACCTTCGGTCTCGGCAAACGTCATAAGGGCTGAGCGTACATCGCCACATAAGACATAAAAAAGGACCCCGAAACGGGGTCCTTACTTTTTTGTGTTATTCACGTTCGGTGAAGAAACCGATGGCGGCTTTGACGGCCTGGAAGGTGATTTCGGCCATTTCCTGCGGCGGGTGCTTGAAGTCGGAGTTGACCCAGTCCTTGATGATGGACAGGATGCCGTAGGTGGAGAAGAGGGCCGTGATGTTCAGGACTTCCTTGCTGATGGGCTGCCGTTTCGACAGGTAGAAGACCGTCAGCAGTTTGTAGATGTCGTCACAGATCTTCTTCGTCATGTCCGCTTCTTTCGGGGACATCATGAGCAGACGGGTGGTCGTCTTGTTTTCATAGAGGTAGGAGAGGATCTCGTTGTACATGTAGAGATAACCGTTCTCTCCGGGCATGTCGCTGTGCGCCTTCAGGATGATGGAGTAGATCTGTTTCGTGAAGGAGTCGCAGATCTCATCGACGAGTTCATAGGTGCCGTTATAGTGGAAATAGAAGGTGCTGCGGGAAATGTCGGCACGCTTCGTGATGTCGGTGATGGAGATCTTGTCGATGTCCTTCTTTTCGTCCAGAAGTTCTAAAAAGGCCGTGACGATGGCCTGCTTTGTTTTGCGGATCCGTCTGTCCATAACACTTGCTCCTTGTCGTTTGTGACTGTTCGTTACCTGACAAAAGATTAACACTTTGTCTTAACAATGCTCAATTACCATATATTTTATAATACAAAACAACGCTATCTGTCAAGTTTGTTCGGTCAAAGAGGCTCTCTGATAAATCTTTTACATACGTATCTCTTGAGCAGTTTCCGTTCGAGTGATAAAATATCGGGGAATTCAACGTACATCGCCAAAGGAGAGAACGAAAAAACTATGGCAAACATCCATGACTATCTGTACTGGAGGGGCGATTTACCGCTCGACCAGATCCCGCTCAATGAACCGGACGGACTGGTCCTGACCCGGTTCTCGTACATGCCCTTCGAAGAGCTGACGCTCGGTCAGAATGAAACGGTGGGGAGCCTCTGCAAAAAGCTGAAGACCCTGCCGGCGGACAAGTTCCGTCTCGACGGCGATGCACGGTTCGTGATGCTGCTGAACGAAGCGGACCGTTTCAACCAGCTGCCGGTGTCAGACTTCGTCAAGCACAACGATGCCGACGCGGTGGTCCAGTTCGCGGCCATCACGCTGTACCTTCCGGACGACTCGCTGTACATCGCGTACTGCGGTACGGACTCCACGCTGGTGGGCTGGAAGGAAGACTTCTACATGTCCTTCATGGAAGACGTCCCGGCCCAGATGGAAGCCCTCGACTACGCGAGGAAGATCCTGAAGAAGAACCCCGGGAAGAAGTTTTACCTGGGCGGACACTCCAAGGGCGGCAATCTGGCCATCTATACCGCGGTCAACCTGCCGGCGGAGCTGAAAGCGAACCTGCTCCACGTCAGCAACTATGACGGTCCCGGTTTCCCGAACAGCTACATCCAGAGCCACGACTTCGGCAGCGTCCTCGACCGGATCGACACCTTCATTCCGCAGGAGTCCATGATCGGACGCATCCACGAACACGCAGAAGGCTTCCAGGTCGTCGAGAGCACCGAGAGCGGTATCCAGCAGCACGACATCTATTCCTGGCTGATGGGCCCGACGCTCATGACCCTGCTCGACAAGGCAGATGACGCGTCGGAGATCACATACCGTGCCATTCAGAACATCCTGCAGAGCACGTCGCCGGCCCAGCGGAAAGAGTACATCGACCGTATCTTTGACCTGCTGACGTCCACCAACGCCAACTCGTTCGATGAAGTTTTCAAGAACCTGCCGACCAGGCTCGATGGAGTCATCAAGAGCGTGGCAGCCATGACGAGAGAAGACCATAAGGAGAACCAGGAGATGATGTCCGCCATGGTCCGTTCGTTCCTGGACGCTGCACTGTCGTACCACGAGGAGAAACTCCCGGACTTCGGCGGCCTGCTCACCAACTTCAAGTTCGACATCCCGGAACTGCCGGTGCTCGAAAAGCTGAAGGAAAAACTGTAATATGTTCCGATAAAAAAAGCGGAGGACTGTTCTCAGTCCTCCGTATTTTTGTGCGCTATTTTATTCAGGGGGTTCGCGTCGGTCGCGGACTTCAGCTGTTCGTTGACGACGTGGGTGTAGATCTGCGTGGTGCCGACGTTCTCGTGTCCGAGGATCTCTTTGAGCAGCAGCACATCGACGTCGCCGTACTGGTACATGAGCGTGGCGGCCGTGTGACGGAGTTTGTGGACCGAATAGCCCTCCAGGCCGGCCTTTTCCAGCGTCGTGTAGACGATGTGCTGGACGGTCTTCGGGGAGATCCGCTGCTTCCGGTTGCTCAGGAACAGCGCCTCTTTGTCTTTGACCCCGTCGACGGGGCGGACTTTCATATAGGCGTTGATCGCGGCGATGCACGCGTCGTTGAAATAGATGGTCCGCTCCTTGTTGCCCTTGCCGGTGATCTTCACGGTGTTGTCGTCGCGGATGTCCGTGTAATTGAGGCTGACGAGCTCCGAGAGACGCATCCCGCAGTTTAAGAACAGCGTGATGATCGCGTAGTCGCGTTCCTTGTTGGGGCCCTCCGCGGCCTTGGAGAGCAGTTCCAGGCTCTCGTCCAGCGTCAGGTATTTCGGCAGCGACTGCTTCATCTTCGGCGTCTCCAGCTCCTGCATGGGGTTCTCGTCGAGGATGTGCTTCTGTACCGTGCAGTATTTGAAAAAGGCCCGGAGCGTAGAGACCTTGCGGGCGCGGGTGCGGGCAGAGTTGCCGCGTTCGTCCTTGCAGAAGGAGAGGAACGCGTAGGCGTCCGCCAGGCTGATCCGGCGGATGTCCTTCTTGTCGATCTCAGAGATGTCGATGTCCTCGAGCGGCGTGTCGGCCGGCACATCGCCCCAGTACCGCCTCAGAAAGCGGAAGAAGAGACGCAGGTCGGACGCGTACTCGGAGATCGTGTTCTTCGATTTGTTGCGGATCGCGTCCATGTAGTTCAGGAATTCCACCATGACCGGCGGAAAGTCCCGGTAATCCTGTCGGGTGATCATAGGTGATGGTTCTCCTCAGTCGCGGAACGTGAATTCGTCCCGGTGCTGTTCCTGGAACTGACGGTACAGTTCGTCCAGCAGTTTGCGGTCTTCGACGATGTCGAAATCCTGGCTCCCGTCTTCGTCTTCGACGACCTGGAGGATGAGGACCTCCGCGTTGTGCTCGAGGTCTCCGGCGAGGGGGAGGAGGGCCACATAATCGCAGTGGTCATATTCGAGATAATCGAGGAATTCGAAGGGCACTTCGTTCCCGTCTTCGTCGTAAAGGATGATGAGGTTCTCGTTCATGTCAGGCTCCTTTTTCGCGGGCGATCCGCCGTCTGTTTATCAGTATTTTAGCACAGGAAAGACATTTACAAAAGGGGGAGGGCATGGTAAAATTTGTATGCGTACAAAAACCGCCTGCAGATTGTTTCTGTCTTTTCATGGATTTCCTTTGCATTTAGACGTATAATTAATTAGGCCGATTGTAAAATCAAGTTGAACAATTTCATATAAAAAATCCATAGCGTCTCTGGTAGAATGTTTGGTGCTAACAAAAACAAAACCGGAGGATTGCTATGGATCACCACTATTCTACCACACCT
>Ga0256407_10001115_pt1 | contig 59225 bp, 54 predicted proteins | sample RumenRJG_04DNA_FD_193489 | JGI IMG/M metagenome (GOLD analysis project Ga0256407, IMG submission 193489) | Bovine rumen microbial communities from Lethbridge, Alberta, Canada - RJG_04 | ecosystem: Host-associated > Mammals > Digestive system > Stomach > Rumen | place: Canada: Alberta... | reverse complement strand
AACATGCTATCAAGAAGAATTTCGGCTATGAGATACCTCCTCTCAAGGATATCTACAAAATAGGAAGTGAAGGACATTTCGATGGTATCTGTCAGGAAACTGTGCCATGGGCTATCAGATGCTTCTTAGAGAGTCAGAACTTTGAAGACGCTATACGAATAGCGGTCTTGGCAGATGGAGATACTGATACAAAAGCTGATATCACCGGTGCTATTGCTGAAGCTTTCTATGAGATTCCTGATACGATGATAGAAGAAACTTTTAGTTATCTACCTAAAGAAATGCTGAATGTAATAGATTTGTTCTACGAGAAATTCTCTACCGACAACAAATAGTGCCAATGAATTCAGGAAAGTTTAACAAATCTTTCATTGTTTAATTTTCAATCGATAAAAGGTGGTTATAATTCGTGAATTCAGAATAAAAGACTAGTTGATTGGGAATACAAAAATTACGAGCAATGTCACAACTCGTTGATTAGCAAGCGATTACACTTTTCATATCCTATTTTTACATCAAAATATATAGGGTGCGAAGGCTTACACAGTTAACTGCATAGGTCTACGCACCTATTCACATCAGTTTACGAAGTTAACTGCGTAAGGTGATGAAGTTAACTGCGTTCGAAAAGACGACTCCTAAAAGGATGTTTTTCTTCTTTTTTAGCCCTTAAATACTTTCTTTTTACTCTAGATGGAGTAAAAAGATGAGCACTTTTCCTTTTAACAATTACGAGATAAAGTTTAAAAATTATAAAAAGAATCATTCAATACCGATGATATGAATACAAAATAAGCCCTATGATTTATAATGAATCATAGGGCTTATTATAAATAGGTATCTCAGCCGAGATACCTATTTATATATTATTCAGCTACGGCAACTTCTGCGTTAGCCTTGTCCTCCTCACGAATCTTCTTACCCAAAACAATATATGCCATTGGAGAAGCGATGAAGATAGAAGACAATGTACCAATTACGACACCGATGATCATTGCGAATGCAAAGCTACGGATACTGTCGCCACCCAACACGAAGATTGATACCAACACGATCAATGTTGATACTGATGTATTAATGGTACGTGCAAGAGTTTCGTTGATAGACTTGTTGAACAATGCCTGAATATCAGTCTTTGCCAAAAGTCCCTTACGCTCACGAAGATGCTCACGGATACGGTCGAACACAACCACTGAGTCGTTGATATCATAACCGATTACTGTCAAGATAGCACCGATGAAAGTCTGGTCAATCTCCAAAGAGAAACCAATCCAACCATAGCATAGTGAGAAGAAACCGATAACGATAGTGGTATCCAAAACCAAGCCGACAATAGAACCGATTGAGAAACCGATATTGCGGAAACGGAGCAGGATATAGAGGAAAATAAATACCAATGCAAGGGCTACACTAACGATTGCTCCATAAGTGATATCCTTAGCAACAGAAGGACCTACCTTTGCACTACTGATGATACTACCACCCTGACGGATATCTGGGTTCTTGAAGGCCTCAACACTAGACTGGCTAATGAAACCTGCCTTCTTAAGTTCCTGATAGAGTTTTGTTTCTACCTTATCATCCTCTGTAGGACTATTGGTATCAATATTATAGTTGGTAGAGATACGGATAGTCTTACCATCTGTACCAATTGCAATCACTGAAGTTGTTGCCAACTTACCTGCATTTGGACCAACGGTATTGGTAAATGCATTATTCAATACTGAACGTACCTGCTCTACTTCTACTGGTTTATCAAGTGTTACAACATAGTTACGACCACCTGTAAAGTCAATACTCTGACTCAAGCCACGAACTGCGAAACTGATGATACAGATTACGATGGCAACACCCCAAGCAGTGAAACTCTTCTTGTACATACTCATGAACTTGAAGTTGGTTCCCTGCATTAGGTTCTTACTGAAACCTGTCCAGAACTTCAGATTCATCCAGCGATTATTCTTAAGCTGATACTCATAAACAAGACGTGTCAAGAATACTGCTGTGAAGAATGAGATAACAATACCGATAATCCATGTAGTAGCAAAACCACGGATAGGACCAGTACCGAATACATAAAGGATTACACCAGTGATAAGAGATGTGAGGTTAGAGTCGAAGATCGCAGAGAATGCATTGCTATAACCTGCTGCTACAGCCTGCTTCATTCCCTTACCTGCACGAAGTTCCTCCTTGATACGCTCATAGATAAGTACGTTGGCATCTACCGCAGTACCCAAGGTAAGCACCATACCGGCAATACCACTCATCGTAAGAGCTGCCTGGAATGAGGTTAATATACCGAGTGTAAAGAATACATTGACGATCAATGCAAGATTTGCTATCATACCAGGAACGAAATTATACATCAATACCATGTATAAGATCAATAATACGAAAGCAATAACGAATGATACAAGACCCTGCTGGATAGATTGAGCACCTAGGGTAGGACCTACAACTTCTTCCTGTACGATATGAGCAGGAGCTGGCATACGACCAGACTTCAAAGTGTTAGCCAAATCTTTTGTATCTTGAATGGTGAAGTTACCACTGATCTGTGAATTACCACCATCAATCTCTTGATTTACGTTTGGTGCAGAATATACGACACCATCCAAAACAATTGCAATGGCCTTACCGATGTTGGCCTTGGTCAACTGAGCCCACTTGCGAGCACCTTCTGTATTCATGCTCATGCTAACCACTGGGCGACCCATCTGGTCGAACTCATCCTTAGCATCAGTGATAACATCACCCTCCAGTGGAGCACGTCCATTAGGTGTTGTAACCTTCAAGGCATGAAGTTCGAAGATATTCTTTGCCTGAATACCATCAGCTGGTTTTGCACTCCACAATAACTTCAAGTCATTAGGAAGTACTTGTTTAGCAACTTGAGAATAGATAATCTTATTGATGGCTGCTGTATCACGAACACTTGCATAACCTACTAGGCTCAAGCTCTGACGACCTGTGAGCTGAAGACGAGCAAGGAGTGGATGCTGCTTGATGGCTGCCTTTTCGGCTGCGTTCTCAGAAACTACAGCATTCTTATTTACACCCTTCAATTGGAACTTAGAAGGAGCCTTCTTCTCTGCCTTTTCAGCTTTAGTAGTATCAGCTTCTGCACCAGCTACCATACGTGCATCAAGTTGCTGAAGGTAAGGAGCAATCTCGTCGCTGTTATAAGTCTCCCAGAATTCCAAGTTTGCAGAACCCTGAAGTAACTTACGCATACGCTCTGGCTCTTTGATACCAGGCATCTCTACCATGATACGGCCTTCCTGTCCCTCTAGCTTCTGGATATTTGGCTGAACGACACCGAACTGGTCGATACGGGTACGAACAACATTGAATGAATTGTCGATGGCTGCACTAACCTGCTCGCGAAGTACCTTCTCTACTTCACTATCAGAACTCTGAGGAGAAACCTTGCCTTGCAACTGCTGGGTAGCAAAGATTTCTGCCAACTTGTGTCCAGGAGCATTCTTATGATATGCATTGATGAACAATGAGATGAAATCACTCTGACTCTTCTCCTCTTCCTGACGAGCTTCCTTCATTGACTTTACGAAAGCCATATCAGTCTTGTGGTCAGCAAGCATCTCAACAACATCTGGTACTGAGATCTCAAGAACAACATTCATACCGCCCTTCAAGTCTAGACCTAGACCAATCTGGGTTTCCAAGCACTTCTTGTAAGAATAGACACCCAAATATTTCACAGAGTCCTTATAATCCTGCTGTGCCACTGGGTCGCTAATCTTGGCTGCCTGACTATCGTAATAACTGGTTGCTCCAGCAAAAGATAGGTAGAAGACGCTGACAAGTGTCAACGCTACGGCAACAAAAATTACTAATCCTTTGTTTTGCATTTTTATTTTGATATGTTTTTAATTATTGATTTTCTTGGTTTACACTATTATAGACATGCAAAAATACACATTTTCTACCATTTATGAAAATTTATTGCCACATATTTTATCCTTTTACTTGCTTTTTTATCCAACATATTATAGGATAGTGATCAGAGGCTTTTATCTTACTGTCTACAACGCATCGATATGGGATAAAATCATCTGAGCACATAACATTGTCTATCCTCACGAAGAAGCCTCCGCGATGATAGCTTATTCCTAGTCCATTTCCTGACTCTATATAGCAATCTTTCAATTTCTTAGCGATTACTCTGTGGGCATAGGAGATAGGTCCGTCATTGAAATCTCCGCATACGATTATCGGATATCTCAGATGTTGTTCGATATAGTCGGCTACAGCATCTGCTTCCGGTGCACGCTTCTGAGTGGATTCTGCGAGTTTCTTTACTAGCATTTTTGAAGTTTCTTCGGCAGTATCCTTATGTAGATTTCCCTTTAACAGATTCTTGAAATCTTTACGTTGCTCTTTTGTCAACCCTGTTGTCTCTAGATGATTGTTTACGACAACAACGGTGTCCTTGCCTACGAGTAATTTCCAAGCTCCACTCAAATTACCTTTCGATTCGAACTCGATTCTGTCTTTGCCTACGATAGGATAACGGGAATAGATGGCTATAGCCTCTCCTCCTTCTCCTACGGACATGGTATCGCTATATTGGTAAATGGGATTAAGTTTTTGATTGATATCATCTTGAGAGACTATTGATGTTGAGAATTCCTGTAAACATACAATATCTGCTCGTTCTTTACATAGATAGTTCAAAATCTCCATTCCGGCGCCTTTTGAATGGTCGTATTCGCCAAATGACAGGATGTTATAGGACAACACCTTGAGGGATCTCTGAGGTACATCATGCGAAACATTAATGGGAATGTATTTCCGTACAGGACAATAACAGATGATGAAACCGACAAACGGGATCAAGGAGTAACGAGGCTTAAAAAGCAACCAGAATATCAGGAATCCCAAGTTTATTAACAGAAAGACAGGAAATGCCAATCCCGCATTACTGAGCATTGGGAATTCCGTAGGATTAAGGTAATCCGAGTACCCTACCAAGAACATGAGGATAATAGACGATATATTAGCCCCAGCCAGTATTTGCAACGTATATTTTTTGAAATCTCTCAGCATAACAATGAAAAATTATTTATGCTGATCGAAAAGTTTCTGCTTTTCTTCATACGTAAGAGCGTCATAGCCGCTCTTTCTGATCTTATCAAGTATTCTGTCTATCTCGTCTTGATTGGCTTTTCTCCTATCAGCCTGCTTTCTATCAGTCTGTCTCTTATCATGATAATAGGAACTAGACTGGCTATTCGTCTTTTTCCGCTCAACTTCGTCAAACATTCTCCTTATCTTATTCAGTATCTCGTCGCTCTTCCGCTCCTTATGATAACCATTCAGTGGACTTTTACCCCAGTATTTTATCATTATGAAGCCAAAAACCATACCACCAAGATGGGCAACATGAGCCACGCCATCACCGGTAGTTGTAATTGCAAGATAGAGTTCTATCGCCACATATCCCATCACAAGCCATTTTGCCTTGATCGGAAATGGGAATGGAATGATAAACATTCGTTCGTTTGGAAACAACATTCCAAAGGCCAAAAGTATAGCATACACAGCTCCTGAGGCTCCTACTGTAGTCCATTGATTAATCAGACTAGGATCTATAGGCATATAGGTTATATACTGCATATACTGCGCAAGTTCTTGGAACAATCCTGCGCCAACGCCACAACAAATGTAATAAAAAAGGAATTTCTTAGCACCCCACACTCGTTCTATAACACAGCCGAACATCCACAAAGCAAACATGTTGAACACAATATGCGTAATGTTTGCATGCATAAACATATACGTGAACAACTGATAATAGTGGAAATCTGGCGCTAAAAAGAAATGAAGCCCCAATATGTTGTTTAAGTCCAAAGGTAGACCACTTGGACCAGAAAACATTCTTAATATTTCCATTGCAAGAAATGCGATAATATTAATTATCAGCAGATTTCTCGTCATAACCGTCAACTTCAACATAATGCGTAGAATTAATGTGTCTAGTAATATCGATAACAGCAGCAAAAGTACTAAAAAAACCTCTGATTACCACAATAAATAGGGGTGTTAACAACTTTTTTTTTGTATTTTCCGTATTTTTCTTGTTTTTTTGTTGTAATTATCAAAAGTGTTTTCTATATTTGTCATCAAATAACATAAAATTTTATCGAATTATTAATTTCTAAATTTAAAATTATGAACAAGACAGAATTAATCGAGAAGGTAGCTAAAAATGCCGACTTAGCAAAGGTAGATGCAAAGAAAGCTGTTGAAGTAGCATTAGACGCATTCAAGGACGCTTTGGTAAAAGGCGATAAGATACAGTTGATTGGTTTTGGTACTTTCTCTATAAATGAGCGTCCTGCACGTACAGGTATCAACCCAGCTACAAAGCAGAAGATCAACATCCCTGCAAAGAAGGTTGTTAAATTCAAGGCAGGTGCTGAACTCGATGCTGAAGTAAATAAATAATTGTCAATAATTATTTCAATATAGAAGGATGGCCATAAGGGTCATCCTTTTATGTTTTATATAGATATATATAATGCAAAAATAGCCAAGTAGTAAAAACTACCCGGCTATTTCTGTTGTCCTAGGCGGACTCGAACCACCACTGACAGAACCAAAAACTGTAGTGCTACCATTACACCATGGGACAATCGTGTTTGCAAAGGTAGTGTTTTTTTATGCCACTACCAAATTTTTCTGCAACTTTTTTTAATGTTATACAGTTTATATTGCTTACTTTACTGTAATAAGATAGTAATTCTTCTTTCCACGCTGAACAAGAAGGTATTTACCATCTATCAAATCTTCTGCTGTTACAGGTCGATCGAATGCTGTAAGTTTCTCTTTATTCAAGCTTACACCATTACCTTTTACCAACTTGCGCATCTCGCTCTTACTTGGGAATATGTCCCATCCTTCTTGGCAGAACAAGTCTACGGCAGGGGTGCCCAATTGGTCTTTATCAACAATGTAATGAGGAACATCCTTGAAGACATCATTAAGTGTAGCCTCATCGAGTTGAGCCAAACTGTCTTTAGTAGCCTTACCAAAGAGGATATTACTTGCTGCAATAGCCATATCAAGGTCTTCCTTTGAATGTACCATTGTAGTAACCTCTTCAGCCAAACGACGCTGCAAAATACGACGTCCTGGATCCTGACGATGTTCTTCGATCAAACCTTCTATCGTAGGCTGATCCAAATCAGTAAAGATCTTGATATAACGTTCTGCATCAGAATCTGTTACATTCAACCAGAACTGATAGAATGCATATGGCGTCGTTCTGTTACGATCAAGCCATACATTACCACTCTCCGTCTTACCAAACTTCTTACCATCAGCCTTGGTAATCAAAGGACATGTAAGGCAGAATGCTTCTGCATCGTTTCCTAAGGTGCGACGGATTAACTCAGTACCTGTGGTCATATTTCCCCACTGGTCGTTACCACCAAGCTGTAGTCTTACTCCATAATGCTGATACTGATACAAGAAATCGTATCCCTGAAGCAACTGATAGGTAAATTCTGTGAAAGAAAGTCCATCACGAGCCTCACCATTCAGACGTTTCTGTACAGAGTCCTTAGCCATCATATAGTTTACAGTGATGTGCTTACCTACCTCACGAGCAAAGTCAAGGAATGAGAAATCCTTCATCCAATCATAGTTGTTCACAAGTTCGGCTTTATTAGGTTCTGTACCATCGAAATCAAGGAATTTTGCTACCTGCTTCTTGATAGCCTCTTGGTTATGATATAGTGTCTCAGAATCAAGCAGATTGCGTTCCTGACTCTTACCTGAAGGGTCACCAATCATACCTGTAGCACCACCTACAAGCAGATAAGGCTTATGACCACAACGCTGCAGATGACGCAGCATCATGATACCACAAAGGTGACCAATATGTAATGAATCAGCCGTTGGGTCTGTACCTAAATAAGCAGAGACCATATGCTTCTGAAGATACTCTTCAGTTCCAGGCATGATCTGAGCCAGCATACCACGCCATTTCAGTTCTTCAACAAAATTTTTCATCGAATGAAATTTTATATTTACTTTTATTTATTAGGGCGCCTTTACAGGACAACTTACGGAACTGGATCATATCCACTTCCACCCCACGGATTACATCTTAAAATTCGCCATATTGCTAACGCCAACCCCTTGATAGGTCCATGCTTCAAGATAGCCTGACGGGCATATTCGGAACATGTGGGAGTGTAGCGACATGACGGTGGTGTATACGGAGTAATAAACTTCTGATAAAACACTATAGGCTGTACCAACAACCAAGCTATTGCATGAGAGACCTTATTTATATTAGCCTTAAATAGGTTCATATTTTCTCTACAACTCGTTGCATCAACAATCCTACGCATTTTTCCACATCAGGTGTCTCATGTAGTTGGTCATCCAACCAAATAAGGGCCATCACTAATTTCTTATTTCCTCGTCCGTCCATAACTTGACTGAGAACATGTCTGTTTCTCCGATATGCTTCACGAACCTGGCGCTTTACGCGATTGCGTTTCACCGCGCGTTTGAAACAACGCTTAGGTACACTCACAAGCAACATAACGGACGGTTCACCTTCGTTCCGTTCCATCTGCTGAAAGACTAAGCGCAAAGGATAAACCGACATAGAAGAGCTTCCTCCATGCGAAAAGAGACGGTCGATGAGCAGTTTACTACATACACGCTCTTTCTTACTGAATGTCAAAGTCTCGTCTTCCGACATTTACTTATTTTTCTTCAGATAATCTTTTAAAGCAGCTGTCATTGAAGGGAATTGTTTGGAAGGAGCTTCGAAATCTAATCGTAAGCCTTCCTCTTCAACAGCCTTTGCTGTAGCAGGACCAAATGCTGCAATCTTGACATCACCCTGTACAAAATCAGGGAAATTCTTTTTCAAAGCCTTTACACCTGTAGGACTAAAGAATATCAACATATCATAATCGAAATTCTTCTTTTCTTCCTCGCTAAAATCATTACTTACTGTGCGATACATCACACACTCTTTATGATTCAGACCTTTAGCTGTCAACAGATTAGGGATACTATCGTTATGAACACTACTCATAGGAACAAGATACTTCTCGCTCTTATGTTTAGTCATCAAAGGGATTAATCCATCTATCTTTCCTGTTGTACCAAAGAATATCTTGCGCTTACGATACTGCACATATTTTTGAATATATAAGGCGATATTCTCAATAACACAGAAGTATTTCATATCTTCTGGTATTGTGACACGCATCTCTTTAGCCAACTTGAAATAGTTGTCTATTGCATGGCGAGAGGTAAATACCACAGCAGAGTAGTCTAACAAATTAACCTTCTGCTGGCGGAATTCCTTAGAGTCTACGCCCTCGACCTTGAAGAATGGACGAAATACACAGTCTACGCCAAATTCTCTTTCAATGTCGAAATATGGTGATTTCTCGCTTGTAGGCTGTGGCTGTGAAACCAAAATCTTCTTAATCATCTCTATTCTGTCCTAAAAATTTATTTTCAAATAATTATCTATCATAAGAAGCACTCCTCGTAATGCGAACAAGGGAACGACTTCAAGGGCACAAAAGTACAAAAAAAATTGCACAAAAGCGCCTATCTTATAGAAAAATATAATATACAGTTTATAAAACGTAAGTAATTTAAACAAAATGATAACTATCATTGTATAAATTACGGCGCTCTCCATCGACAATCCGAAGAAGGAAAGCAATAGAATCATAGGAAACTGAGCTGCACCTTCTGCTGCCGTCAGAAAGGAGAAGGATCGAAACCATTGTTTATTTTTTTTCTTGTCAAAGAACACCCAATTTACAAACCAATAGGCTATTCCCTTTAAAGAGAAATAGAGCAGAAACGCTAATGAGTATATTCCTATTACACCATAGTTGGCTATAATGAATGTCTCACTGAGGAATGTTCGGGTAAAGAAGAAATAGGTAATGGCCAAGAGCAAACTGGTTTGGAGCAAGAAGAAAAACTGAAACTGCATCTCTACAGAGGTTTCTCTTATTCCTGTTTCTGTATTTCTCGGAACATAGAAGAATTTCTTGATCTGACGAAGAATAAACTCTTTCGTTTGAGCAATAGAAATTGAACCCAACACAAAGCAACCTAGTAAGATACTGGTTATCAAATTATCACCTGCGATAGTATAAGGTATAGGGTCACCGGCCACACCTAAACGACCACCCGGCAGTTCGGGGTGGAAAAGGGAATCCTTCGAGAAGAAAGATTCTTTATAGTAGGTAGGCAAACTGACATCGCGCAGACTATGCCCTATTGGTTGACCTGGCAGATGCAAGGTATCCGGGTTAGAACTCCAATGCACAGGTTGCGGAGAAAAATGAGCCTGTATCATGGAATCCTGCTCTTCAGGCGTAGCATTTTTAGGCAACCAGCTCAGCACCTCGCGAGGTGTGAGCTGATGACTATGATGTTGTGCCGATGCCACATTTTGCTCTGCATCGGACAAGAAGGAAGTACTGTCTGCCTGTAATACTGACATTACCTTTATAGATTAAACGCTTTTTTAATTATTTCTACCTGATCGAGTTTCTCCCATGTGAAGAGTTCTACATCCATTGTCTTTGTCTCATGATAGCGACTTGTGAATGTCTTCTTTACGATTTCATTCTTTCTACCCATATGTCCATAGGCGGCTGTCTCCAAATACATCGGCTGCCTCAGTTTCAACTTGCGTTCAATAGCCTTTGGACGGAGATCGAACATCTCACCAATCTTCTTAGCGATATCGCCATCCGACATTTTCACATTGCTACGGCCATAGGTATTCACATAGATACTAACAGGTTCTGCCACACCAATAGCGTAAGCTAACTGTACCAGCATTTCATCAGCTACACCGGCTGCTACCATATTTTTAGCAATGTATCGTGCTGCATAGGCAGCACTACGGTCTACCTTAGAAGGGTCCTTACCAGAGAACGCACCACCACCATGAGCTCCTTTACCACCATAGGTATCTACGATTATCTTACGACCAGTAAGTCCTGTATCTCCATGAGGACCACCGATAACGAATTTACCTGTAGGGTTTACGAAATATTTAATATCATCGTTAAACAATGACAGGACTTTATCATCACAAAGAGCTTTCACTCTAGGCATCAAGATATTGATAACGTCATCTTTGATCTTGGCCAACATACGATCATCAACACTATCGAATTCATCATGCTGTGTACTTACCACAATCGTATCTATGCGCTGTGGAATATTGTCGTCGCTATATTCTATCGTCACCTGACTTTTAGAATCGGGACGAAGATAGGTCATCACCTTACCTTCTTTGCGGATATCTGCAAGAACTCGCATTATCAAATGCGCTAAATCAAGTGATACAGGCATCAAGTTTTCAGTTTCGTTACAAGCATAACCAAACATCATACCTTGGTCACCGGCACCTTGATTATCTTCATCCTCACGACTCACGCCACGATTGATATCGTCGCTTTGCTCATGAATGGCAGAAAGAATACCGCAAGAATCACCATCAAACTGATATTCCGACTTGGTATAACCAATCTTCTTGATTGTGTTTCGGGCTATTGTAGGTAAATCAACATAAGCTTCAGAACGAACTTCACCCATAATGACCACCTGACCGGTTGTTACAAATGATTCGATAGCACAATGTGCTTGATTATCATATGCCAGGAATTGATCTAACAAAGCGTCTGAAATCTGGTCTGACACCTTATCAGGATGTCCCTCTGACACTGATTCTGATGAAAATAAATACGACATATTGTTATTCTCTAATTATTAATTCTTTATATGAACGTGCAAAGTTACAAATTTTTAAGTTACCCACCAACTATTTTAGGCATTAACCCTAAAAATTACATATTTTATTCATTGATACCATTCGAATGGTTCTTTTTATAGTTGATATTTCGTGGATGATGCTCTAATATTTCTCGTCGCAAGTCACTTATTTCCAAGTGGGTATAGATTTCTGTCGTACCAATACTCTCATGGCCTAACATTGCTTGTATAGATCTCAAATCAGCTCCTCCTTTCAGCAATGCTGTGGCAAAAGAATGGCGCAAGGTATGGGGTGAAATAGTCTTCTGTATTCCAGCCAGTTTGGCTTGTCGCTTAATCATGATAAGTACCATGACTCTCGTGAGATGATGGCCACGACGGTTTAGAAAGACATAACTCTCCTCACCAGGTTTAATCTTTAGTTTATTTCTATCGTAAGCCCATAATTCCAGTTCGTGAATCGCTTTGTCTGATATCGGGACAAGTCGTTCTTTCTTGCCCTTACCGATTACACGAAGAAACTTCTCTTCGATAAACAAGTTACTATATTGTAAATTTACTAATTCTGACACTCGAAGGCCACAGGAAAAGAGCACCTCTATGATCGCCTTATTGCGCTGTCCTTCAGGCTTGCTCAAATCTATGGATGCTTCCAATGTATCAACCTCCTCTGTTGACAGGTATTCAGGAAGATGTTCACCGATATGAGGCGAGGAAAGCAATTCCGTAGGGTCTTCTTTTAAATATCCATCCTTTACCAAGAAACCATAGAAAGATCTGATTCCACTAAGTATTCTCGCTTGTGATCTAGCTCCTACTGCCTTGTCATGTAACCAGGCAACAAAGGTATCCATATCCTCCAACTTCACCTCCAGCAACGACATATCTTGTTCTTCAAGAAAGTCCATGAGATATTTCAAGTCATGTTGATAAGCAGCCAGAGTATTCGGAGAATAATTTCGCTCTAGTTTCAAATATCTGACATAGGTTTTTACAATATTCGTAATAGATTTTTTGTCTTTCTCCATTTTTTACTTTATCTTTGCAGCAAAGATAAACAATTTTTCTGATATGAAAATACAAATTATTAACGGACCTAATCTTAATTTGCTTGGCGTAAGAGAACCAGAAATCTACGGCAACCACAATTTTGAGACTTATCTTCAGGAACTACGTAGTAAATTTCCTGATATTACCATAGAGTATTATCAGAGTAATATAGAGGGTGAGCTTATCAATAAAATCCAAGAGGTCGGTTTTGATTATGATGGTATTGTGTTGAACGCGGGAGCCTATACACATACAAGCATTGCCTTACAGGATTGTATTCGTTCTGTAAAATGTCCATGCGTCGAAGTACATATCTCGAATGTACATACACGTGAGGAATTCCGTCATCATAGTTATATCAGTGCTGCTTGTCTGGGAGTAATTTGTGGGTTTGGACTTAACAGTTATGAACTTGCCATCCGAGGCATCTGTGCAAATCTTGGGTCAAACAAATAATTATCGCATGACAGAAACAGAACTTATCCATCAATATATTCTTGATCATAGTGATGCTGAGGGTGAATATCTTCATCGCCTTTGGCGTGCAACCAACATTCATACCATACATGGTCGTATGGTCAGTGGGCATCTACAAGGTCGCATTCTGAAAATGTTTGTACGAATGATTCAACCTAAGAACATTCTGGAGATAGGTACATTCAGTGGATATAGTGCGATCTGTATGGCAGAAGGATTAGGTAAGGATGGAAAGATTTATACCTTTGACGTTAACGACGAAATAGAAGACTTCACTCGTAATTGGATTGAAGGAAGTGGATTTGGCGATAAGATAGAAATGATCATCGGAGACGCTAAGGAATATGCTCCCAAGCTGGGAATCACATTTGATATGGCTTTCATTGATGGAAACAAGCGTACTTATATAGAAGACTACGAGATGACTCTTAGTATCCTTCGGCCCGGGGGATTCATCCTTGCAGACAACACATTATGGGATGGACATGTTGTAGATCCTTCTTACAATCATGACCGACAGACACAGGGTATAGAGAATTTTAATGATTATGTCGCCCAAGACGCAAGAGTAGAAAAAGTTATGCTACCCTTGCGTGATGGACTGACCATAATCCGAAAAAATTAATTGAGTAATCGCTTACTTAGATATCTTACAGGATACCATACGGCTAGCCAGCCTACCGTAACTACTGTAATGAAAATCAGAAGCACATCGGTATAATGTACACTTACCGGATAAGAATCTACGATAAATGAACCTTCTGCATCTCCCAGTCTGACAAAACCATATTGCTGCTGTAAAAGACAAAGCAGAAGACCGAAACCAATGCCGATGACGGCTCCTATTACAGCAATCATTCTTCCCTCAAACAAGAAGACTCTAACGATCTGTTTATCACTAGCGCCCAAATTTCTCAGTGTGACAACATCATTTTTCTTGTCTATAATCAGCATTGACAACGAACCGATAATGTTGAAACAAGCTATGATCAAAATAAATGTAAGGAAGATATAGGCTATTATCTTCTCGACAGACATAATCTTAAATGTATCTTCCTGTTGTTCAAACCGATCAAGGACTTTGTATTTATCACCCACAATCTTACTGATCTTTGCCTTCACGGTTTCCAAGTCAGAACCGGGCTTTAATCTGAGTTCCAAAGCAGACAACATTCCTTGTTGGCCAAATAGATTACGTGCGAAGGCAATAGAAGTGATGATATAATTTTTATCATACTTGGCCTGTTTTACGGAGAATATCACTCCTGGAGACAACAAGGAGTCTACAACGAAACCGTCTGCAGGATTCGCCATATCCAGTTGTCCTTCTTTCTTAGGAGCATATACTTTTAGATAGCCATCCCATCGACTTCCTGTTCCTAGATCCATTGCCAGACGTATTCCTAACGTTCCATATTGCAAATTAGCCGCATGCAACTGGAAACTACCATCACCTGTAAGGATGTCATTGATGTGGGACAACTCTGCAAAGTTATCATCCACACCCTTGATTTTAACCATGGCTTGTTTTCCATTAAACATGGCCAACGCCTGATCCTCCACACACTCTGTAGCGATACTTACCTCCGGCAATTGCTTTATCTGGGTTAATATCGGATCATCAGAAGGTGCTGTTTTCCCCATATTCGGAACGATCTCCAACTGGGGGTCAAAACTAGTGAAAAGTGTTGCTACTAAATCGTGAAATCCATTAAAGACACTCAGTACGATAACCAATGCCATCGTAGCAACAGCCACACCAATTACTGAGATTGCACTAATCACATTAATGGCATGGGTACTTTTCTTTGAGAAAAGATATCTGCGAGCAATAAAAAATGGAAAATTCATTATTTCTTCAACAATTCGTCGATGTGTTCTATATAATCAAGAGAGTCATCGATAAAGAATCTTACCTCTGGCACAATACGTAATTGCTTACCTACACGGGTTCCTAATTCAAAACGGATAGACTTCTCGTTCTTCCTGATATTCTCCAAGATCTCGTCGCCCTTATCAGAAGGGAAGATAGACAAGTAGGCTGTACAGATACTCAGATCAGGACTTACGCGAACTCTTGTCACACTAACAAGCACACCATGTGTCTTACTGGTTTGCAACTGGAAAATTGTTGCGAGCTCCTTCTGTAGGAGTCGTGATATTCGGTTTTGTCTCGTTTCTTGCATAATTTTATAATTTAATCATTCAAAATCGACATGACTCACATGCACATCTTCATGTAGAAAGATTCTTGCACTTTCTTTAAACTTATCTGGGTTCTCCGTTGTATAATAATCACAATTTCCACCCTTTGTACAGGCCTTCTCTATATCGGGATGACGATGCAAATAATCCTTCAAGCTGTCTGCCACATACTCACCTTGTGGTACTATTCTGACGTTAGGATTCACATACTTCAGAATTTTAGGCATAAGCAATGGATAGTGTGTACAACCTAATATGATCGTATCTATATCTGCATCTTTGTGCATCAACTCATCAATGCGCTTCTTTACGAAATAATCGGCTCCCGGACTATCTGCCTCATTATATTCAACGAGCGGCACCCAAAAAGGACAAGCTACTCCGCTCATCTTAATATCTGGCCATAGCTTACTGATTTCCAAATCATAGCTATGACTTTTCACCGTACCTTCTGTAGCAAATAGACCTACATGATTATTTCTCGTCAGATGACCGATGACCTCTGCCGTCGGTCTGATCACTCCCAGTACGCGTCGCGAAGGATCCAATTCTGGAAGGTCTCTCTGCTGAATGCTCCTCAGAGCTTTAGCAGAAGCTGTATTACATCCCAATATCACCAGATGGCATCCCATCTCAAAAAGTTTGATAACGGCCTGACGGGTAAATTGATATACTACATCGAACGAGCGTGTTCCGTAAGGAGCACGTGCGTTATCACCCAAATAGATATAATTATAATCAGGCAGCAACTGTCGGATTCCATGCAATATGGTCAGTCCGCCATATCCTGAGTCAAAGACGCCGATTGGTCCTGGATTTGATGGTAACCTCATTCTATTCTATAATTAATGAGCTAATTCTATTTTCAAGGCATCTGTAATGTCAATACCCATATTGGTATCAACATAAGGTAAGGAGTCTTCGTCCGAATTCATGACGAACGCCAGATTCAACTTCTGTCCTACAGTTTTTACAGCCTCAAAAACTTTTTTCTTTACCGGAGCATAAGCTTCCACCTCAGCCTGCTTCAGTAGTTTCTTGGAATTTTCCTTGAAAGCTATATTTTTCTCCAATAACTCGCGCAATTCTGATTGTCGTTTTTCAAGAATCGATGGAGCGAAATCATGCTGACCCTCTAAAAACTCTTCATATTTACGATTAAACTCAGACTCTGAGCGCTTCGTTTCTGCTTCATACTTAGAAGTAAGCGTAGCCATATTCTGCTTAGCAACAGTATATTCCGGCAACGATTCCATGACGTTCTGCAAACAGAAATATCCAAATCTCAGACTCTGAGCCTGAACTGTCGACATTGCAACAGTCATGATCAATAACAGAACAAGTTTTTTCATCATTAACACATTTAATATTAGAGAAACAAGGGCAGGCACTTCATAGGCCTGCCCTCAATAACGTATATCTTTTATACTAATTACTTCAATTTAGCCTTAACCTCGGCTGTAACATCCTTAACGGTAGTACCTGTGTAAAGAGCTGCACCATCTTCGAAGATGAATGTATAGCCGCCCTCTTTACCTACCTTCTCGATGGCATCTTGAACACTAGCAGAGATTGGCTGCAACAGTTCTGCATTTTTCTTCTGCAATTCGTTCTGTGCATCATTGTAAGCCTGCTGTACCTTCTGAGAAAGACTATTCAACTCCTCCTCCTTAGCTTTCTTTGCTGTAGGATTCATTGTTGACTGGCTTTTCTGATACTCGTCAACCTTACGCTGAAGCTCATCCTGCATAGATTTTATCTCATTCTCTTTCTGCTTTGACAAAGCTGAGATTTCACCCTGAGCCTTAGCATAAGAAGGGAGAGACTCTACAACAGCACGGGCATTTACCTTTCCAAATTTCTGAGCAAACATTGCCATTGGTGCGCAAAGCATCAACATCAAAATAAGTTTCTTCATTTTCTTTTATCTTTTAGTTATTATTTCTATTTATTTTCTTTCTTGCTGGATGCAAATATAATATTATTATTTTGAATATCCTAATTTCTCAAGAACTTCATTGCTAATATCGATTTTAGGTGATGCGAAAACCACACCTGAGTTTGATGCCCTATCTATTACCATCGAATAGCCATGCAGTTCACTAATCGACTTTATCGTATTATAAATCTCATTCTGCATAGGAGACATCAAGACTTCACGCTTCTTGAAGAGTTCGCCATCAGGACCGAAATACTTCTGCTTAAGGTCACTGGCTTGCTTTTCTTTCTTCATGATCAACTCCTGACGGGCTTTCTTTTGTTGCTGTGACAGAAACACCACTTCGTTCTGATAGTTCTTATACATGGTGCTGGCCTCCGTATTCAGAGCCTCAACTTCTGCCTGCCACTTCTTGCTCACCTGATTTAGCTGTTCATTAGCTCGCTCATAAGCAGGAAGTTTACTCAAAATATACTCCATGTCAACAAGTGCATATTTCTGTGCATTAGCTGTAAATGACACAAAAATGAATAGACAGAAAGCAAATATTTTCTTCATCATATACTCCTTTCTTTAAAATTCTTGACCTAGAATGAAGTGAAATTGACTTCCACCCTTCTTTCCGTTTACATTATCCTTATCAAAACCGTATGCCCAGTCGATACCCATCATACCAACCATTGGCAAGAAGATACGTACACCAATACCTGCAGAGCGCTTAATACTGAATGGATTGAACTTCTTGGTATCTGTCCATGCATTACCACCTTCAAGGAATGACAATCCGTAGATTGTGGTGTTTCCTAACAGGAATGGATATCTCAACTCCATGGTGTATCTGTTGTAAGCATAACCATTATAAGCAAGAGAACCATTCTCATAACCTCTCAATCCAATAGTCTCTTCGGCATAGCCCGTAGAATATCCACTCATACCATCACCACCGACATAGAAGGTTTCGAATGGTGACTTCTTATATTTATTATAAGCACCGAGCAATCCCATTTCTACACGGGTCATCAGCACAAAACACTTCTGACCTTCGGTAAGAGCAGTATAGGTCTTTGCCTTAAACTTCCACTTGTTATATTCTACCCAACGGTATTTTTCCTGCTGTTCCTGATCGAAAGTAGCTGACTTGTTATCAGTAGCAAGGTGTGCATAATCTTTGTGATCCCATTTACTCCAAGGTGGAGTAAGGCTCACGCTGGCCTCGAATTCAGAACCACGACGTGGGAACAGTTGATTATCCGTAGAGTTACGATTCAAACTCAGGGTAAGGTTCAGGTTGTTTGCTGTACCGTTCTTCATCAGGAAGTAGTTCCAGTTTTTCAGGATATAACGCTGATAAGCCAACTGGAATGACAAGGTGAAGTAGTCATCAGGCCAATGAAGACGCTTACCCCAACCCAGACTCAAACCGAGCAACTGTACATATTTATCTGGATCATAGTAGTTCTCATAATTGTTATAATAACTTGAGCCATAACCCAGAGAATAGTAGTTATAATAGTTCTGCAGAGCGTTCATATTATAGTAGTTGGAATTGACATCCGTCTGCTTACTATAATATGCACCAATACTAAACTGATTCGGTCGTTTTCCTCCGAACCAATTCGTAGAGTAACTCATGTTATAGCTCTGGTAATAAGTACCATTGGTTTGAGCACCAAGACTAAGTACTTCACCATCACCGATAGGCATGATTCCGCGATGTTCCTTATTCTTGTTGAACAAGTTACGCATAGAGAAATTGTTCAACTTCAGACCTACACGACCGATAACACCTGTCTGTCCCCATCCCAGAGAGAACTCAATCTGGTCGTTGCTCTTTTGTACCAAATTCCAGTTGATATCAACATTACCCTCTTCATAATTTGGTTCTACCTTTGGGTCTATCTTTTCAGGATCGAAATGTCCCATAGAGGCTAACTCTCTTATAGAACGCATGATAGCTTCCCTTGAGAACAAATCACCAGGCTTTGTACGCAATTCGCGTCTTACTACATTTTCGTAGAGTTTATCATTACCATAGATACGGACATGATTCAGATAAGCCTTTTGGTTCTCAATGATTCTCATTTCCAAATCTACGGAGTCACCTACGATATTAACCTCAGCTGGGGTAAGACTATAGAACAAGTAACCATTATTATAATACAAGTTACCTACAGCATCGTCATCCTCTGATAGGCGCTTTCTCAGGAGTTTCTGATTATATACATCGCCCTTCTTCATGCCCAAAACTCTGTTAAGGACATCCGTAGAATATACAGTATTACCAACCCAACTGATATTTCGGATATAGTATTTCTTACCTTCATTAATCTTAACGAAGATATTGACATGCTTATCATCTACATTCCATACACTATCTTCCAGAATTTCCGCATCACGATAACCATATTCATTATATTTATCTATGATGTTCTGCTTGTCCTCTTTCCATCTCTCCGGAGTGTATTTCTTTGACTTAAAGAGATTGGCAAACTTTCCGGCTTCGTGTATCTTTGCGAAAGCCCCCTTGGAGAACATTGAGCCTTTCAATTTCTTGTCATCAACCTCCTTATTGCCTTCGATGATGATCTTTCGAACCTTCATCTTCTCCTTCTTGTCTACAAAGACATCAAGGATCACTTGATTTTTCTGGGAGATATCATCACGCTGACTAATCGTGATCTCAGCATTCTTATATCCTTTATCATCAAAGTATTTCTTTGCCAAAAGTTTCGCACGATCTAGGGAGTTTGGCGTAAGTTGCATACCCTTGAGCAATCCCAACTTATTCTCCATATCCTCACGCTCACTCTTCTTGAGTCCTATATAATTGATTGTAGAGACACGTGGTCTGACAGCCAGATAGATATGCAGATAGATCTTATCACCAACGATAGAATCGGCAGAGATTACAACCTTTGAAAATAATCCGTGTTTCCAATATCTCTTTACAGCATCTGTCACTTCTGGTCCAGGAACTGTAATCTGCTGACCTATAGAAAGTCCAGAGATACCCGTAAGCACATAATCCTCATATCCCTCGACACCGGAAGTCGTGATTCCTCCAATAACGACATCGCGTGGAGTTCCAGCATAAGAGATATCAGGATTTACTATTTTGTCTTGAGCCTGCGATGCTACACATCCTGTGATAACAAGCCCTAGAGCCAACAACACCTTATTTATATTATTCATTTTCATTTGTTTTCTTCTACTTGCTGTTCTGTCTTACCAAATCTGCGCTGGCGTTTTTGATAACTCAATATCGCTCTCTGTAAGTCTTCTTCATTGAAGTCTGGCCAGTAAGTATCACAGAAATAGAGTTCTGAATATGCGATTTGCCACAACAGATAGTTGGAGATCCTCAATTCTCCTCCTGTTCTTATCAGAAGATCCGGATCTGGCATGAAACTGGTATTCATATGCTTGCTCAGCACATCCTCTGTTATCAGATTTTCAATATCCACCTGTTCTCCATTCTTCACCTTCTCGGCCACATCTCGAACGATTCCCCTACAAGCCTCCGTGATTTCCCATCGACTGGAATAGCTCAAGGCAACGACCATTGTCATGGCATCATTCTTAGCGGTATGTGCCATTGTCTCCTGAAGTTTATCCTGAACCTCCTGAGGAAGTCGTTTCAAATCACCGATAACTCGAAAACGGACATTATTCTTCATAAAGATTTCGTCCTCGAGTGATGAGAGGACAAGACCCATCAAAGCCTGCACCTCTGTTGCCGGACGATTCCAGTTTTCAGTAGAAAATGTATAGAGAGTAAGATATTTCACGCCAAGACGAACACACTCCGAGGTAATTCTTCTTACAGTTTCTACACCTGCCTGATGTCCAAAACTGCGTTCTTTACCTTTTTCTACAGCCCATCGACCATTACCATCCATGATAATAGCAATATGCTGCGGTATTCGTTTCATATCTATTCCGTTTATCATATATATTAAAAGTCTTTATTACAGGTTCTGCATTTCTCGCGAAAGCTATAAGTTACAAATACTTTCAGCTCACCATATCCATCGGTATTCTTAAACAGTCCTGAACTTTTTATACCATAGGGATCTTTCATTCCATCCAACTTATCGCTTGTCGAGAAATGTAACGAATAATCCACTCCCACGTTCGACCGTTCACCGATTTTATATTTCAGTCCTAATCCCATTGGGATATTGGCAGTAACAATGTTTTTGTCTCCATTCACTATCGTTGCTCCAATACCTGCGAAAATAAATGGAGTCAAGCGTTTCGCTCCTCTATAATCACGTCCTGTTCCATAAGGCCAGAAATTATATTCATAAACCAAACTTGCATCTATCAGATGATTGTTAAAACGATAGTTCATCCTTTTCGTAGCGTCCGTAGACAAATCAGGATAATAGGTTTCGACATCAGACGCATTACCGACCAGTTTGCCATAGGTGACACCAAACTTCAGATCATTCATCGTATCCAGATTATATCGTATCATTGCCGATGCAGCAGGCCGAAGGTTCTTTATCAAACTCTCATTGAAGTCGCCTATATAGTTCACAAATCCTAACCCAGCACCAATTTCCATTTTGTATTCTGGGTCATCTTGTGCACACATCGTCATAGAAAAGAGCACAAAACATAGGGTTATGAGCATCTTATTCATGCGGAGCGTTTCTGATTTTTTGCTTAATTCTTAATAGCCCAACCTTGATTATTGTGACGTCCTTTCCAAACTTTCCCTGTAGTACCATCCACAAGCCATAGGAAATTCTTTTCATCTTTCGTCAAGGCTGCAACAGATTGAATCTGTACCGGAGCTTCTACCGAACTACTGCGCAACCAATGCAAGCCGCCATTCTCAGTATAATAGAAATACCCATCACTTGCTAAACCAATTGCGCCATCAGCATATCTGGTTATAATCATCTGTTTTGGATACTCTGACACTTTGAGTCTTGAGTTTCCTTTGTCATATAAGAACTGGGCATTTATCTTACTCCATTCTTGATTTTCTGAATTCTGTGAGTATTCTGAAATTTTATTCCATACCACGACACTATCCTTGGTGCCTACCACCATGACGGTCTCTGTACTATCATTCGTCAAGGCTACTACAGCGGCATAACCAGTATAATTCTCCGGAAGATCTGCCTCACTTGACTGTGCGTCTACCTCCCAACTCTTTCCACCGTCACGAGATTGCATCAATTTGCCTGCAGAAACACCAAAGAGGCGCAATGTACCAGCTGCTACCAGGCGATCAAGGGCCACCTCACTAACAGTTTGCCAGTTCTTTGCATCTTCAGATTTGATCAACTGATTTCCATTCAATGTATAGAGATTACCGTCATATACAACGACATTCTGTGCCACAGATGCTGGTAAGGTAGTTTCTATCTCCTGCCATTTTGCACCATCTTCCGTCGAACTAGAATAGATATGAAGACGATTGCCAACTGTGCCAAACATATAAATCTTTGTTCCATTTACCACAGTCTTCATCGTATTCAGAGAAGTAAACTCGGAAACGGTTCCCATTTCTTGCCACTTGAACTCATTCCCTTCTTGCTGGTGTACATTCACCTTGATCTGATAGGTAGAATAAGCTGAATAATCAGATGCATACACATAGAAGGTACGAGGTTTTGTGAAATCTACAGAATCGGTACCACTATAGTAAAGAATAGAGTCACTCGTCAAACTCTTCAATCCCAGCACTCCACTATTTTTTGTTGAAATCGAAGCTACAACTTTTGAAGCATCAACATGATAAGGCAAAGAATCTACATTATAGATTAAATGATTTGCCTGATCAATATAAAACTTATAACTACTACAGTTCACAGAAGCTGCTGCACCACTGGAAGTCGTTTTATCAAGAGACTTCAACGTTCCTACACTGAACGAAGTAATAGCTGTATCATGATAATATGTTGTAGTATCTTCATCATCTTTCAAACATGACGACAATAGTAATACTGTCGAAAACAAAATAATGAAGGCTGATATTTTTCTATTCATTACACTTTAAAATTGTTTTTGCTTGCAAATTTACACAGATTTATTCAAAAACAATGTTTTTCAGATGCTTTATTATGTAAATTATTGATTAAAAGTAATTTTTTAAGTTTGTTTAGTGATTTCTTTTTCATTCTATCGCACATTATTGTGCTTAAGCGCAATAATACTGAGTATAGTACACACTACTATACTGCAAAGCATTACTATCGTTTCAAATTCTAATCCCATATGACCATCTTTCTACCTTAGCGGCGGCAAAATTAATATGCATATTTTATCCTTCCATATAAATCCATGACTTTTTTTTATACGTTATGATTTACTTGATTTATATCAACAAATGGTTTTATGATATTCTAACCAGAAATTACTTTTCACCGCAGTTAACTGCGTAGGCGAATGAAGTTAACTACGTAAGCTGATGAAGTTAACTGCGTAAAACAATGCAGTTATACACATTTTTAGCATCACGAAATAAGGAGTTTTCACCTTAATATATATAGAGAGTATAGAGAAAAGCAGAAAACAAAAAAAGAGCTAGATCCGAAGATCTAGCTCTTTAATATGTAAAGTATATATTATACTTAATTAAAGCTGTGGACCAGCTGCAACAAGAGCCTTACCAGCCTCATTGCTCTCATACTTCTTGAAGTTCTTGATAAAGCGAGCTGCCAAATCCTTAGCCTTCTCCTCCCACTGACTAGCATCAGCGTATGTATCACGAGGATCGAGGATGTTAGTATCTACACCTTCCAACTGAGTAGGAACTACGAAGTTGAAGAAAGGAATAGTCTTAGTAGGAACCTTATCGATAGAGTGATCAAGGATAGCATCGATGATACCACGAGTATCACGGATAGAGATACGCTTACCAGTACCGTTCCAACCAGTGTTAACCAAGTATGCCTTAGCACCACTCTTCTCCATCTTCTTAACAAGCTCCTCAGCATACTTAGTTGGGTGCAACTCAAGGAATGCCTGGCCGAAGCAAGCAGAGAATGTTGGAGTAGGCTCAGTGATACCACGCTCTGTACCTGCCAACTTAGCAGTAAAACCAGAGAGGAAGTAGTACTTAGTCTGCTCAGCATTCAAGATAGATACTGGAGGAAGAACACCGAATGCATCAGCAGAAAGGAAGATTACCTGCTTAGCAGCTGGACCCTGAGATGCAGGACGCTGGATGTTCTTGATATGATAGATAGGATAAGATACACGAGTATTCTCGGTAACAGTCTTATCTGCAAAGTCGATCTTACCATCCTTAGAAACGCTAACGTTCTCAAGAAGAGCGTCACGACGGATAGCGTTGTAGATATCAGGCTCAGACTCCTTATCGAGGTTGATAACCTTAGCGTAGCAACCACCTTCGAAGTTGAATACACCCTTATCATCCCATCCGTGCTCATCGTCACCGATCAACTTACGCTTAGGATCTGTTGACAAAGTAGTCTTACCAGTACCAGAAAGACCGAAGAAGATCGCAGTATTCTCACCGTTCATATCTGTGTTAGCAGAACAGTGCATAGCAGCCATACCCTTCAAAGGCAAGAAGTAGTTCATCATAGAGAACATACCCTTCTTCATCTCACCACCATACCATGTGTTGATGATAACCTGCTCCTTAGAAGTTACATTGAATACAACAGCTGTCTCTGAGTGAAGACCGAGTTCCTTATAGTTCTCAACCTTAGCCTTAGAAGCATTGTATACGATGAAATCTGGCTCCTGCTCGAAGTCAGCCTCGCTCTGAGGACGGATGAACATATTTGTTACGAAGTGTGCCTGCCAAGCTACCTCAACGATGAAGCGAACCTTCATACGGGTATCCTTGTGTGTACCGCAGAAACCATCTACTACATAAAGCTTCTTGTTTGAAAGCTCCTTCTTAGCGATTTCCTTTACTGCAGACCATGCTTCCTTAGTTGCACGGTGGTTATCATTGTGGTATTCCTCAGAATCCCACCATACTGTATCATGAGAAGTCTCATCATCAACGATGAACTTATCCTTAGGAGAACGACCTGTGTAGATACCGGTCATTACGTTAACAGCACCAAGTTCTGTCTCCTGACCTACTTCAAAACCCTCAAGACCTTCTTTGGTCTCTTCGTTGAACAATACTTCATAAGAAGGATTGTAAAGAACCTCAGTTGTACCTGTGATTCCGTACTTCTCTAAAACTGACTTATCAAACTTTGCCATTTTAAAATGTATTTAAGTTGTGAATGATTTCCTTTTTACCTAAGAGGCTATACACCTCTCAATTTTACCGACCGCAAAGATAAAAAAAAAGTGTCGAACAACCAACTTTCCTCACGCAAAATTGTAAATTGCTAAGTCTTTTTAGGTTAAAGAAATTAAAAAGTCACCTTATATAATAAATTTTGTAATTCTCACTTTGCAAAAGTGAACCGAAAGTTGTAATTTTGCATCCGATTTAAACAAAAACACGATGGAAATAATCAATTTAAGTGAGCAAAATTCAATCATTAATCAGTACATGGCTGAGATTCGCGATGCTGAATATCAGAAAAACCGTCTCTTATTTCGCAACAACATTCAACGCATCGGAGAATTCGAGGCTTTCGAAATTTCAAAGACTCTAAATTACGAGGAAAAATCTATCGCTACTCCTTTAGGAATTGCCAAGGTCAACGTCCCTACCGATAAGATTGTGCTTGCCACTATTTTCCGTGCTGGACTGCCTTTCCATAATGGTTTCCTCAATGTTTTCGACCATGCCGGAAATGCTTTTGTAAGCGCTTACAGAGAGTATAAGGATGCTGGTCATCACGAGGTTGGTATTCATGTGGAATATTTGGCAACACCAAGCATTGATGAGAAGACTTTAGTTATTGCCGACCCTATGCTGGCTACTGGAGGTAGTATGGAATTAGGCTACAAGGCTTTCCTCACAAAAGGAACTCCTAAGAAAATCCATGTTGCCTGCGTCATCGCTACTCCTGAAGGCATTGAGCATATCAAGAAGACTTTTCCAGAAGATAAGACAACCGTCTGGTGCGCTGCCATCGATCCTGGTATGAACGAGCATAAGTATATTGTTCCTGGTTTTGGTGATGCTGGCGACCTGTGCTACGGAGATAAGATCTAATTCATCTTACCTCCCAGATATCATTAGTTTCTAACAATTCGGCGAAGTTATGGTAGTTTTTCTTCTCCTTTACTTCGTCGATTTGTTGATTTACACATTCGTCGTAAGTGGGAGATGAAACATCTCTTATCACTCCAAGTGCTACTGGAAAACCGTGTTCGTTATCCATCATCGCCAGTTTCATTTGTAAAGTATTATCCTCACAATGTGAATCATGAACAAGAATATCATCCAATGTGATTCCTTTCTCTCCGATCTTCGCCACTTCTAGTTCAAAACCTTTCTGAATTAACCCATATTCATGATTTTCTCCAAACACCAATGGCTTTCCATCTTCTACATAAATAGCATTCTTACTGCGACCCTCTTTACTATAAATCGACTCGTATGCGCCATTATTGAAAATCATACAGTTCTGCAGAATTTCATACACACTGGCTCCATGGTGACGATAAGCTGCCTTGAGAATTTCCACAAGATGAGGACTATCGTTTGCTACTGAACGAGCAAAGAAGTGGCCACGTGATCCAAAGCATAACTCTGCAGGACGGAAAGGATCTTCCACAGTACCATACGGACTGGACTTAGAGATGAATCCTCTAGGAGAAGTAGGACTATACTGTCCTTTGGTCAACCCATAGATTCTATTATTCAAAATTACCATATTCAGGTCGACATTCCGTCGATTAGCATGAATAAAATGATTACCGCCTATAGCCAGTCCATCCCCGTCACCGGAAACTTGCCATACCGAAAGTTTCGGATTCACGACTTTTATTCCAGTGGCAATGGCAGCTGCTCTTCCATGAATCGTCTGTAGGGCGTAAGTGTTCACGTAATAGGGCAATCTGCCGGAACATCCTATACCAGAAACGACAACGGTATCATACGGAGTAGCTCCTATCTCTTCCAATGCCTTAAGGAATGACGAAAGGAAGAAATGATCACCACATCCAGGGCACCATCTAGGTTGACCCTTCTTAAAATCTGACGCTTTATATTGTTTATTATTTTCCACGGTTATTCCTCCAACACTTTTGTACAGTAATCTACGATCTCAGACACAACAAATGGTTTGCCCTTCACTTCATTATACTGTAAAGGCGCAAAACCATCAACCCTACTACGAAGATAAGTGGCAAACTGTCCAAGACTCTGTTCGCATACGATAACCTTTTTATACTTCAAGAGTACCTCCTGAGTATTTACTGGCAAGGGATTGATATACTTAAACTGGGCCAAAGCTACAGAAAAACCTTTACTGCGAAGAACTTGCATTGCTGTATACAGATGACCATAAGTACCTCCGAAACCAACAAGTAATAGTTCTGCATCGTCATCACCTTCTATCCTAACATGAGATATAGGGATGCGCGCCACTTTCTCGGCTCGCAACCTTACCATTTTATCATGATTATCAGGATTATTGGAAATCTCTCCTGTTGCGCTATCCTTTTCCAATCCACCCAATATATGTTCAAAGCCTTCCCCAGAACCGTTATTCCAACTTCCTGGTATTGCCCAATATCGGGCCAATGTCTTTTTGTCACGAATATAAGGTGTGTAATGACCCGCCATCTCTTTAGGTGCATAATGTGGATGAATTGGTGCAAGTTGTCCAATCTCCGGGAGCCGCCAGGCACCACTACCATTGGCGATATAGGCATCGCTAAGAATCACTACAGGGGTGACATGCTCTACAGCAGTCTTACAGGCCCAATAGGCAGATTCAAAACAATCGGTAGGAGAAACAGGAGCTACCACCGGGATAGGACTTTCTCCGTTTCTTCCGTATAACACTTGCAACAGATCTGTTTGTTCACCTTTAGTAGGGAGTCCTGTAGAAGGTCCGCCACGCTGCACATCAATAACAACAAGTGGCAGTTCGTCCATCACAGCAAGGTTCATTGCTTCACTTTTCAAACAGATTCCAGGACCTGACGTTGAGGTTACAGCCATAGCACCGGCAAAAGAAGCGCCTATAGCACTGGCACATCCGGCGATTTCATCTTCACATTGAACTGTGACAACATCAAGACTCTTATGCTTCGACAACTCATTTAAAATATCTGAGGCTGGTGTGATAGGATAACTTCCAAGAAACAGTCTCATCTTTGCTTGTTCTGCCGCAGCAATAAGTCCATAAGCCAAAGCCTTATTACCCGTGATATCCATATATCTGCCGGGATGTTTCTTTCGAGTATCTATACGATATGTGGCCGGAACACTAGCATGCGTATTACCCGCGAAGTGGTATCCAGCCATAAAGACTTTGATATCATTTTCTGCAAGTTGAGGATTCTTCTGGAATTTCTTTCTCAGAAAATCTTCCACAAGATGTGCATCACGATGAAGTAACCAACAGACGACACCAAGGGCAAACATATTTCTAGTCTTCAGTATCGACTTATGGTCCATATTTGTACTTTTCAAACATTCTTCTACCATCTGTGTCATCGGACAAGCGACGACATGGTCTCTATCCACACCAAGTTCCTCAAGATAATCAGGATTGCTGATCTGTGCTTTTTTTAGATTTGAGGTTCCGAAACCGTCTGTATCAAGAATGATAACAGCTCCCTGTCGCGCATACTTGATTTGTGTCTTCAGAGCAGCCGCATTCATTGCTATCAACACATCACATTTATCACCAGGTGTAAGCACTTTGTCGGAATCATCATTAATCTGAATCTGCGATGCACTTACACCTGTGAGTGATCCTTGAGGAGCGCGGATATCTGCAGGATAATCAGGGAATGTAGAAACTCCATTCCCCACTATAGCCGACACAGTGGAAAAGATATTTCCAGCCAACTGCATTCCATCACCAGAGTCTCCGGAAAAGCGGACAACGACATGATCTAATTCCTTAATTCTTAGTCCGTCTGCCATAGGTATCATTATTAAGATTGTGTTTTCTTATACCGTAATGCAAATATATGATTTTTTAGTATAAGCTCCAAACTTTCATTTGGAATTTAGTATTGGAATGTACTTCCCCCGAGGAATTCTCGAAGCAAACTGGTCGGTGGCAGATCACGGTCGGCTATCGGATGGAAATATTTCAGGAATTTCAACAAGCGATATGCTTCTGAATATTCAGGACATTTCTCAGGAACCTGTTGTAACAAAGGTTCTGCCTGTGTCTTGATGACCGCCAGTTCAAAGAGCATTGCCGTATTCATCATGACATCTGCATTTTCTTGGAACGGGAATATCCATTTGTTTTCTCCGGCACGAACACTTGGCCAGCGACGGATGGTTTCCTGGGCTGATACGCCACGATATTTATAATCGCGGATGATTCTGCGAAGTAGGCGGTTATCTGTGGTAGGAATATAATTATGACTATCCAACAATATTGTTGTCAACGCCGAAGCATACACACGGAACTTCTGTTTCTCAGGAATCAAAGCCGTCAGCTCTGGGTTCAAGGCATGGATACCTTCCACTACAAGAATCTCGTTATCATGCAATTTCAGTCGATGTCCACTATTCTCTCTCTTTCCCTTTTGGAAATTATATTTTGGTAATTCTATCTCTTCACCCGCAAAAAGTGCCTTCATCTGCTCATTTAAGAACGGAATATCAAGTGCGTGCAGATTTTCGAAATCATAATCACCCGTCTCATCCTTCGGTGTTTTTTCCCGATCTAGGAAATAATCATCCAGTGAGATACCAATAGGTTTGACACCATTAGCAAGTAATTGTACCGACAATCGTTTGCAGGTCGTTGTCTTTCCCGACGAAGAAGGTCCTGCAATAAGAACCATCCTTACATTCTTTCGTGCAACTATTTCCTCTGCGATATCAGCGATTTTCTTTTCTTGTAAGGCTTCACTAACATTAATTAGTTCCGACGTATGATTGTTCAAGATAGCCTCATTCAAGTCACCAACGGTATTCAGTCCGATGATACTTTGCCATCGATGATGCTCTTTAAAGATTTCAAACATCTTATCCTGCTTTACGATCTTACCCAACTCAACAGGATTGTTTATATCTGGCACCCTCAATAAAAGTCCATCATAATATTTCTCTATACCATAGAGATAAATCTGCTTCGTATTCGTAAGCATCGAACCATAGAAATAATCGACATAGTTGTCTAGTTCGTAATATGTTGTATACAGACTACCAATATTTTCGAGTAATTTTGCTTTGGTAGAAGCGCCACACTCTCTGAAGAGTTTTATAGCCTCATCCGTAGGCACCTCGTGACGTTTGATAGCCATATGAGCATCTACGATTTCCTTCATACGCTGACGAATCTTTACCACATCTTCTTCGGTCACAGCATGTCCAATACCCATATCACAGTAATAGCCATTACTTACAGGGATGTCTATTACAACATGACCATGAGGATAGAGTTCTCGTACAGCCTTACAAAGCACGAAAAACACACTACGGGTATAGGCACGATGCCCTGAAGGTGAGGTAATATCAAGGAATTCGATATCCTTGGCATGGTATACTCTAAAATTCAAACCTTCCACCTTATTATTGACTTTTGCATTCACCGGTGGAAAAGGCATTTTCAAATTAAATAAGCGAAAAACTTCAGAAAGTGTGCTTCCAATAGGTACTTTTTGAATTTTTTTATTATTTTTGCAACGGATTTGTATTTCTTGACTCATATGTGTTAACTTTTATGTTTCACTATAAATTCGATTTTTTAATCGAGGGTAAAAGTAACAAATTCCACTTAAAACTCCAAGAATATCGCATAACAAAATAATTAAAATATGACGATTCTTCTCTTAAAGATTGTTGGAGCACTCGCTTTGCTGATTTATGGTATGAAGATCATGAGTGAGGCTCTGCAAAAATTGGCAGGTCCACAACTACGCCATGTACTTGGTGCTATGACCACCAATCGTATTTCGAGTGTTTTCACTGGTATGTTTACCACTGTTGCCGTACAATCTTCTACCGCAACAACCGTAATGACAGTTTCCTTTGTCAACGCAGGACTTTTAACTCTTGTTCAAGCTATTTCTGTTATTATGGGTGCCAACATCGGTACTACCCTTACGGCATGGATCATGTCAGCTGGATTCTCTTTTAAAATCAGCAGTTTTGTATGGCCTGTATTCCTTATCGGTCTATTACTTATTTATTCTAAGAGACATCGTTATATTGGCGACTTCCTCTTCGGTATTGCCTTTATGTTTTTGGCACTTACTACACTGGGAGAGTCACAAATTCCTGCTGACCAACTAGGTACACTTCGTATCTTCTTCCAGACCTTTGACCCAAACAGTTTTGGAACAATATTACTATTCCTGTTTTTTGGTACTATTCTCACATTTACTCTACAAAGTTCTGCCGCATTGATGGCCATCACCATGATGCTTTGTACACAAGCTGGTCTACCTATTTATTTAGGTATTGCACTTGTCATGGGCGAGAATATCGGTACCACCCTTACAGCCAACTTGGTTGCACTCACGGCTAACACTGAAGCTCGTCGCGCAGCTTTCGGCCATTTGTTTTTTAATGTTTTCGGTGTCATCTGGATACTTTGTGTCTTCAGGCATTTCGTCAACTTTGCTTGTAGTTTCGTAGGATTCGATCCTAATAGTGCAGGTATAACCCCTACACATACTCAGCTCACCTTTGCGTTGGCTTCTTTCCACACATGCTTCAATGTCACGAACACATTGATTCTGTTGCCTTTCGTAAAACAAATGGCAAAGATATGCTGCTGGGTTTGGAAGCCATCTACCAACAAGGACGAGGAAGACTTTCGTCTTCGATTCATTCAGGCTGGTATCATGAAGACCCCAGAACTTTCTGTTCTTGAAGCTCAGAAGGAAATTCATAGTTTCGCAGAACGTATCCAACGGATGTTCACTATGTCACGCGACTTGTTGAGTGAGAAGAATCAAGATAAATTCATCAAGTTGTATGCTCGCATAGAAAAATATGAGGGTATCTCCGACAACATGGAAATCGAAATTGCCAAATATCTAAATCAGGTAAGTGATGCACATCTAAGCGATGATACGAAGAGTAAGATTCGTGCCATGCTTCGTGAAATTTCTGAGATAGAAAGCATTGGCGACAGCTGTTTCAATATTGCGCGTACCATTAACCGCAAAATGACCAGCAAAGAAGATTTCACAGCTGAACAATATGAGCATATCCATCAGATGTTCGAACTTACCGATGATGCGCTAACACAAATGAACTATATGTTCTCACATACTAGGAACAATGTGGATGCAAACCGAAGTTTCAACATAGAAAACGAAATCAACAATTATCGTAATCAGTTGAAGAAAGAGAATATCATGGACATCGAGGATAATAAATATACTTATGGTATTGGTACTATGTATATGGACATAATCCAAGAATGCGAGAAACTCGGCGACTATGTAGTCAATGTTGTTGAAGCAAGAATGGGAACAAAACAACAAATAGCATAATCAACAAAAATGGGATTCAAATCTGGATCCCATTTTTTGTTGAACATCAATATCATTTTACAAGTATCTTCACCAATTCCTTCATTCCTTCAGAGGCACCCTTCTGAATATGAACAATCTTACGATAAGAATTTGTTCCCATTACAGGCTCCGGGTCAATAAGATATACAGGAATTGAAGGATCGGTATATTGTATAAGCCCAGCGGCCGGATACACATTCATACTTGTTCCTATAATCACGAAGATATCAGCATCCTTAGCTTCATAAGCTGCAGCATCCATCATCGGGACACTCTCACCAAAGAACACGATGTAAGGACGGAGCAAGCTACCATCCCCAGCCTTTTCACCAGGAACAACATCAGAATTATCAGGAGTCAGTTGTTTGATATAATGATGATTATAAGGATCACGACTCGAGCACACCTTTGTCAGTTCACCATGAAGATGAATAACATGCGAAGATCCAGCTTTTTCATGTAGATTATCTACATTCTGTGTTACCACACACACCTCATAATCATTTTCCAGTTGCTTAATCAGTCGATGTCCCTCATTAGGCTGCGCATTCCAAAGTTTCTTACGTAGCATATTATAGAAATTGGTCACGAGCGTAGGATCAGCCTCCCATCCATCATGCGAAGCCACCTTTTCTACAGGATAGTTTTCCCACAATCCATCATTACCACGAAAAGTCTTGAAACCACTTTCCACCGACATACCTGCACCTGTTAAAAATACAATTTTCTTCATAAGTATAGTATTAACAATGCACAAAATTAGTAATTTTTCGCAAATGTGTGTCTACTTATGAAAGAAAAATATTATCTTTGCGTTAGTTTTAAAACAATACATATTATAAATTTTAATTGATTTTATGGATAAAGTAAGTTACGCACTAGGCCTAGGTATTGCACGTCAACTTTCAGGTTTAGGAGCAACAGAAATTAATGTTGAAGATTTCGCACAGGCATTAAAGGATATTTTTTCAGGCAAAGAGCCTCAAATTAGTGACGAAGAAGGTCAGAGTCTTGTCAGCGCATACCTCCAGCAGAAACAAGACATGGTTACATCTAAGATGAAAGAAGAAGGTCAGAAGTTTCTAGAGGAAAATAGCAAGAAAGAAGGTGTTGTCACACTACCTTCAGGTCTTCAATATCAGGTTCTTCGCGAAGGCAACGGTAAGAAGCCAAAAGCTACTGACCAGGTAGAATGCCACTATGAAGGAACATTGATCAATGGTACTAAATTTGATTCATCATACGATCGTGGTCAGACAGCTACATTCCCTTTGAACCAAGTTATTGCTGGCTGGACAGAAGGCCTTCAACTCATGCAAGAAGGTGCAAAGTATCGCTTCTTCATTCCTTATAACCTCGGTTATGGCGAGCGCGGTGCAGGACAGTCTATTCCTCCATTTGCGACCTTGATTTTTGATGTAGAACTCATTGCTGTTAAATAATAATCTAAGATAAATAAATGAAAAAATTAGTTTTTGGAGCTCTTATCGCTCTCAGCACTGCCACATTCATAGGTTGTGGTAATTCAACCCCAAAAGCAGATCTTAAGACAGATGTTGACACCATGTCTTATGCTATGGGCTTGTCACAGACTCAAGGTCTGAAGGATTTCTTAGTAAGTCGTATGGGTATTGATACCACATACATGGACGAATTCATCAAAGGTCTCAACGACGGTGCCAATGCTGGCGATGACAAGAAGAAGGCTGCATACTATGCAGGTATTCAGATTGGTCAGCAGATCTCTAACCAGATGATCAAAGGCATCAACCACGAAGTATTCGGTGAAGATTCTACCAAGACTATTTCTATGAAGAATTTCATGGCAGGTTTTATCCAGGGTACTTTAGGTAAAAAGGGCGAGATGACTGTAGAACAGGCTACTAAGATTGCTCAACTGAAGATGATGGCAATCAAAGCTAAAAATATGGAGAAGGAATATGGTCCTAACAAGATCGCTGGTGAGAAATTCCTCGCTGCCAACAAGAAGAAACCAGGTGTAAAGACTCTTCCTTCAGGTCTCCAGTATAAGGTGATCAAGGTTGGTAATGGTCCTATCCCTTCTGACACTTCTATCGTTAAGGTAAACTATGAAGGTAGAACTATCGATGGTAAAGTATTCGACTCTACATACAAGCGTGGACAGCCTGTTGAGCTTCATGCGAATCAGGTTATCAAGGGTTGGACAGAAGCACTTGTTCGCATGCCTGCAGGTTCTATTTGGGAAGTTTACATTCCTCAGAATCTAGCATATGGTGACCGTGAACAGGGTGGCGAGATTAAGCCATTCTCTACTTTGATCTTCAAGATAGAGTTACTTTCTGTAGGCAAGATAGAGTTACATTCTGTAGGTAAGTAATTATTGCATCATTGAATATGAAGAAAACTATAATTTTAGCACTCGTCCTCATGGCGAGTGCTTCTTTTTCGGTAGCCGGAAATGGACCGAAGAAAGACAAGAAGAAAGAAGTTAAGACCGTTGTTCCCGTAAGTCTTACAACAACATCAGACTCTTTGGGTTATGCAAAGGGTGTATCAGCAACTCAAGGTCTCATGTCTTTCGTTCAAGAGAATTATCATGTAGACACCGCCTATACGGCAGAATTTATTGATGGTTTCAAAGAGATCATCAGCAAAGCGAATACTCCTCAAAACACAGCCCGTATCGCTGGTATGCAAATAGCACAGATCGTAAGCGAACGAATTCTACCTTCTGAGAAAGAGACTGCTGCCAGTAAGAATCTCACCATCGACGAAAATAAATTCATCGAAGGATTCATTGCCGCTATTAGCAAAGACACTACCCTTTTCAATGTAGAGAGTGCTAAGAAATATAGCAATCAGGTTTTAGCTTCTGTCGACAAGAAATGGCTCGAAGAGAATGCAAAGAAACCAGGTGTAAAAGTATTGCCAGATGGTCTTCAATACAAAGTAATCACCGAAGGACATGGCGCAATCCCTAAAGCTACTGATGAGGTTGAAGTTATCTATGAAGGTAAAACTACCGATGGTAAAGTGTTCGATGCAACCAGCAAGCATGGAAAGAAGACAGATACCTTTAATGCAGGAAATCTCATCAAGGGATGGACAGAAGCCCTCACGATGATGCCTGTAGGAAGCAAATGGGAAATCTATATTCCTTCAGAACTAGCATATGGTGAGCACCGAGCAGGACAGATTGCCCCTTATTCTACTCTAATCTTCACTTTAGAGTTGGTGAATATCGTAGAACCTCAAAAGAAAGAAGAGAAAAAGAAATAAGGAACAAACAAAATGCACGATATTTTAAAATTTATCGCGCATTTTGTTGCTTCATTCAATAATTTTGCTTATATTTGCTCTTAAAATTAAAACCTTTTGAGATTCTATAGACATTAAACAAAACAAAAAAGCATGGACAAGATTGATAATCTCGATAAGAAGATACTCAGTATCCTCAGTAAGAATGCGCGCATCCCTTTTAAGGATGTAGCAACAGAGTGTGGCGTTTCCAGAGCCGCCATCCATCAACGTGTACAACACTTAGTGGAAAACGGAATCATTACCGGTAGTGGTTTTGATGTAAACCCGAAAAGCCTCGGATACTCTACATGCACTTACGTGGGACTAAACCTGGAACGTGGTAGTATGTATAAGAAAGTAGTAGAGCGACTCGTCAACATTGCAGAAGTCGTTGAATGCCACTTTACTACAGGCCCTTACACCATGCTCGTTAAACTCTATGCAAAAGACAATGAGCAACTTATGGACCTGCTCAACAATCAACTTCAGAGTATTCCTGGCGTTGTATCAACCGAAACATTGATTTCTCTTGAGCAGAGCATCAAACGAGAGATACCAGTCAAGATAGACGAAAACTAATGAACAATTTTGATTTAGAATCGTATTTGACAGATGTCTATACGAACTATCCTGAGGCCAATAATCAACCGATCATTGGCCTCACTGCTAATTATAGCAATATTGATGCTACACTTCGTAGCGTCTACTACCAGCAAATCGTAAAGGCCGGTGGAACTCCAGTCATTATTCCTCCTGTTGCCGACAAAGATGTAATCATCAACACACTATCTCATCTCGATGGACTTATCCTTACAGGTGGTGCTGATTACAACCCGCTTTGGACTGGCGAAGAACCTTCTCCTAAACTTCATCATATCAATAGAGAACGTGACCTTGCTGAACTTATGATTACCCGTCTTGCTTTCAACCGTCAGATTCCTATGCTGGGAATATGCCGCGGTATACAAACATTGGCAATGGCACTGGGAGGTAAGGTTATCCAGGATATTGATAACAAAATTAAGCACGATCAAGATGCAGACCGCAACGAACCTACGCATAGTGTAACCATCGCTACGAATAGTATTTTGGAGAAGATCTATGACGAAGAAAAGCTATTCGTCAACACCTTCCACCATCAAGCTGTAGGAGAACCTGGGCCTCATCTCAAAGTAACTGCCAAAGCTCCGGACGGCATCATCGAAGGTATAGAAAGCAACGAATATAAATCGATTCTTGGTGTACAGTGGCATCCTGAATGGCTCGAGGAAGATGGACTAAAGATTTTCCAATGGCTCGTCAATGAGGCTCAGGAATTTGCTCAGGCCAAGGATGTACAACGACATGTCATCACCATCGATTCCCACTGCGATACTCCGATGTTCTTTCCACAAGGGGTACATTTTGAAAACCGTGACTCTCGCATCCTATACGACCTCCATAAGATGAACGAAGGACGTACCGATGCTGTCACAATGGTAGCTTATATCCCACAGCATCCCAAACCGGGAGAGATTCCAGAAGGTATGTCACCACGACAGTATGCTGACAGTATATTCGACAAGATTAAGGATATCGTAGATCACAACAAAGATTATATCGCTTTGGCTCGCAATCCTCATGAGTTAATTGCAAACAAGCATGCTAACAAGAAAACTATCATGCTCGGTATAGAGAATGGATTAGCCTTAGAGGGAGATATCAGAAATATCCAGCATTTCGCAGATCGTGGCATCACATATATCACACTCTGTCACAATGGCGATAATGATATCTGTGACAGTGCACGTGGTGAACAGACACACAATGGTGTCAGCGAACTGGGCGAGAAAGTTATTCATGAGATGAACCGACTTGGTCTTATGGTGGATTTAAGTCATGCTGCAGAAAAGAGTTTCTATGATGCACTCGATATCAGTTCTACTCCTATTGTCTGCAGTCATAGTAACTGTAAATCCCTATGCGATGTTCCAAGAAATCTTACCGATGACCAACTGCGCGCATTGGCTGCCAAGGATGGTGTTGCACAAATCACACTATACCACGGATTTCTACAGAAAGATGGTGAAGCCAATATCATGGACGCCATGAAGCATCTTGAACATGCCATCGACATCATGGGTATTGATCATGTAGGATTAGGCACCGACTTTGATGGAGATGGCGGTGTATGTGGCATTGCCGATGCCAGTGAACTCATCCAGTTCACCCGTCAGTTGCTTCACCGCCGTTACAGCATCGAAGATATCAGAAAGATATGGGGTGGCAACTGGCTTCGTGTCATGAAACAAGTACAGGAATGTGTAATTAAGTAACAATGAAGAATTCAATGAAAATATTAATAGGTGTAGTCGCTATAGCTATGATTGGTACAGGCATCTACACTTACAAGAATCACATAGGAGAAACCACAGAAGTAGAAGAAACTGAAGAGATAGAAAAAGTTCAACCAGTAGGTCCATCCTTCAATGCAGATAGTGCTTTTACTTATTGTGCTGCACAATGTGACTTTGGCCCTCGTACAATGAACAGTGAAGCTCATGAGAAATGCGCCGACTGGATCGTTGCGAAGTTCAAGCAACTTGGATGCGTGGTAAAGACACAAAAAGCAGATCTTCAAGGTTTCGATGGTACGACGCTGAAGAGCACGAATATCATCGCCAGCTACAACCCAAAGGCTACCACACGAATTCTTCTATGTGCACATTGGGACAGTCGTCCTTGGGCGGATAATGATCCAGACAGTGCCAATCATCATAAGCCAGTGATGGCAGCCAACGATGGAGCCAGTGGTATTGGTGTAATGATAGAAATTGCACGACAGCTACAGAAAGATAAAAAACTGAAGATTGGCGTCGACTTTGTATGCTTTGATGCCGAAGACTACGGAACTCCTTACTGGGCAGATCATCAAGACGACAATTCTTGGGCTCTCGGTGCTCAATATTGGAGTAAGAATCTACCACAAGGTTATGAAGCACGCTATGGTATCTTATTAGATATGGTAGGCGGTCAAAGTTCGAAATTCTATCGCGAGGGAATGTCACAACAATATGCCAATGCTATCGTCAAGAAGGTATGGCGTGCTGCTTATCAGGCAGGATACGGCAGTTACTTTCCTAAAGAAGATGGCGGTATGATTACAGACGATCATATTCCTGTGAACCAGAATGCGCAAATTCCAACCATCGACATCATTCCATACTATCCTGATTGCCAACAGAGTACCTTCGGACCTACATGGCACACCGTAAGTGATGACATGCAACATCTTGACAAGGCCACACTAAAGGCTGTAGGACAAACTTTGATTCAAATTCTTTATACTGAAGAATAATACATCCGGTTGACATCAACCTATATAGGAAAAAGAGGCGACTACTTACGATAAGCAGTCGCCTCTTTTTTAATCTATTCGTATGATGATTCCATACTCATAGTCTTTATAGTTCACCACTCTCGACCTGTAAGACAATACGTTCAGTAAGTCGGTCAACACCATTCGGATCATATTTCTTAGTAAGACTAGCACCGAATAAAGCTGCAAAAGCCTGATAGAAGCCAGCACGGATAGGACCAAGGAAAGCTTTGATGGCACCATAGGCAGAACTATTACACTCACGATAAACCAATTTGATCAGCAACTTGCCCTGAGCATAGGTGAGTTTCTTCATTCTTGGTGTATATTCCTTCTTGATACTTACCTCCACACGTTTCATATGTTCATCCTTTGCCTTCTTATTAGGTAAAGTCTGCAAATACTCATAAGTTTCTATGATAATTCTGTTTACCTCTTTTGCGATAGGAAGTACCTTTTTTACATTATACACCAGTCTATTATAGGCTGCGCGTTCTTCAGCATTCTTAAAGATCGGCGCTGGGAAAACATAAACATTATTAAGCTCCACATATTGCACACTATCCTTACCCAACAAGGCTTTACCGACACGTACCTTCGGCTCGAAAGTAGGATTATCCATATCTACTTCCAAATCTTCCGGGTTTATATGCTCATCTTTATCATTCTGAGAAAAAGTCGGAACTGTAGCGATGAACACCAATATTGATAACAAAAAGAATCTATATCTCATATTTGCGACAAAAATAGTAATTATTTTCCATAATCGCATACAACTTTTATTTTTTATTCTTTATTTTCGTCATTTCACAGTACCTTTGTATCGTAATGAGAAAGAATATAGCTTTAATGATAATTATTGCTGTAGAATTTCTTTCTCCTATTCATCTAATCGCACAACAACGACAACCATGGGAGGAGTATCTACAACAACTTAGTGAGACGGAAGACTTTGAGTCGGTGTCATGGGAGGATTACTATGACTTTCTTTCCGATTTAACTACTCACCCTATGAATATCAACACCGCGACAAGAGAGGACTTGGAACAGTTACCTTTTCTCACAGCTCAACAGGTGGAAGATATTCTTGCTTATCTCTATCAATATGGAGAGATGAAAACGATCAATGAACTGGCCATGATTGGCAGTTTGGACTATCCTCAACGTAAACTCTTGGAATATTTCGTCTATGCAGGACATATAGAAGACAAACAGTTTCCTTCGTTTAGGAAGATTATGCAATATGGACATCATAAGGTAACAGCAAATATCAACATACCATTTTATCGCAGGAAAGGAGACTCTTCTATATACCGAGGATATCCCTATAAACATGGAATACGCTATGATTTCAGATTCAGCGATTTAGTAAGATTTGGAATTATAGGGGCACAAGATGCCGGAGAACCCTTTTTCGCAGATTGCAACCGATGGGGATACGACTATTATTCTTTCTATCTACAGATACAGAAACTCGGTAAACTCAAGAATCTTACCCTTGGAAGATATCATCTACAATTCGGGGCAGGACTGATCATGAATAATAGTTTTGGACTAGGAAAAATCATCGCATTAACGAATCTAGGACATACTACTCATGCGATACATGTTCATTCCTCACGTAGCGAAGCAAATTATTTACAAGGTGCAACAGCGACGGTAGAACCACTTCATAACCTTAACATCACGGGGTTTTTATCTTATCGTAACATTGATGCTAGTTTCAATCAAGATGACCAATCTATCAAGGCTATCATCAAAACAGGCTACCATCGCACCTCAAAGGAAATACTACAGAAACAAAATGCTACAGAAAGTCTCGTTGGAGGAAACATCAATTATTTCTGGAACGGATTTCATATCGGGGCGACAGGGTTTCTCACAGGATTCAATCATCCTTATCACCCTGACAGGAATGCACTATACCAACATTTCATGCCATATGGTCAGCGTTTTTGGAATGCAAGTATCGACTATGGTTATGTCAATCATAGTCTCACGCTACAAGGAGAAACGGCTACGAACAACAGACATGGTATAGCAACATTGGACATGGTTTCATGGCAAATAAACAACAGCTTATCCTTGATGGCTCTATATCGTTTCTACTCTCACAAATACTATTCTTTCTTCAGCAACAGTTTTTCCGAAGGAGGAAACATACAAGATGAGAAAGGACTTTATACAGGAATCCACTGGAGGCCTATTCCACATCTTAGTCTCATGGAATATACAGATATCGTATATTTTATATGGCCTAAATATGGTGCCAGTAAGGTCGGTTCACATGCTTTCGACCAATTTTTCTCTGCCGGTTACCAACTACAGAAATGGAACTTTGATGTCAGATATCGAATAAAATGGCGAGAGAAGGACAATCAGAAGAAAACAAAACTGGTATATGAGAATATACAACGCTGTAGAATTGCAGTAAAATATCAGGATACCATTTGGTGTTCTTGTACTTCACTGAACATAAACCATTATCAGAAGGAAAGTAATAGTACTACTGGATATATGGTTTCTGAATCGCTGAGATGGAACTATAAACAATTACAATCTGCCATCATCCTAGGATATTTCCATACACCCGACTACCATACGCGCATATACACCTTCGAGCCAGGCATGCTTTACGACATGGGATTCAACAACTACTATGGCAGAGGGATAAGATATGCACTATATCTACATACTAACATCGGGAAATCTGTGACGCTCACAACAAAAATAGGCACGACCGATTATTTCGACCGTGCCCAAATATCCAGTTCTTACCAACAAATCAATCATAGTTCCAAAACAGATATGGAAATGCAGATTCGTTGGAGATTTTAGTCTTTCTTTCGCCAAAATCGGGATGTAATATCGCTGAATTCATCTCCTGACACACGTTTATACAAACGCTGATTAGTTGTCATATCCTTCAAACAACCTAGATGCTTAATATATGGCCCAACCTTGATATAATCAAAGTTGCTCTTGCATATCGACGTAGAAACATGAGTTCTTCCACTATACCACCCCACCTTATATTGTGGATGTTCACGATGTAGATAAACAGCTAAATCATTAACAGCCTTAGGTTCTGCATCACCACCCATAAAACAAATACAAGTGATCTCGTCTTCATATTTCTGTATGAACTGTTCGAGAACCATTGGAGTAAGTGGTTCACCAATATCCTGCCACAGATAACTACTATGGCAGCCAGGACAATGACAAGGACAATTCGATATATTTATCGATAATGTCATCTCGTCGGGTATCTCCTGGAAGACTATTCCTGTATTTACGTATTTAAGCATTCTTCTTAACGTCTATTGTTGGAACTGCTATGGCAGCTGACTGATATTTTTCATTGCCTGCATAGTAACGGCGATGTGCTTCTTTCTGACGAGCCTCAGAGAAGTTGCTTACTCGTTTCAGATAACCGATAATACGAGTAAGATAGTCAACATTCTTACTATGGCAGCAAGGGCACTCTTTAAGATATCTCTTATCGATATGACCACATTCATTACATACTGTGTTAGGGATATTGTAGGTAAAGTAGTTACATCCCTCCTTGGCAGCTACACGGAAAAGTTGACGATACTGAGCCTGACTCAGATGCTCTTCAAGGTTCATATGAAGAGCAGAACCACCTGTAAGATGCTCGATATACGGAGTACCATGCAACTTAAACTTATCGACAATATCCAAAGAGTCGTCCTCTACAACGTAGAAGTAACTATTATAACAGTCACGAGGCACGAAATAACCATCCTCACGATCCCATTTAGCATGCTTAACACCAACATTCTCAGCAGGGATCATCTCGCAATTGAACATCACTTCCTTAGAACGATACTGTTTGTTATATTTTTCGATAAGAGAAAGGATGCCCTGCACAAAATGCTTATAATCATCATTAGGAGTTATCGTAAGTCCCATAAACTCGGCAGCCTCAACAAGACCATTGATACCTATGGTGAGATACTGGCGATTAATATTGATATAACCTGCATCGAACAATGGTAACATACCATGAGCTTGGAGAGCCTTCAAGTTCTCATTGTAAGCTAACTGTACCTTATGACAGAGATCTATGACATGAGCAAGATATTCCTTATAATCCTGTTGATGGTTCACAGCATATTGTACACAACGATTCAAATTGATGGTAAGTACACTCTTGGAACCTGTGCTCACACCACCAGCACCAAGTGTATAACTAAATCCATTATCCTGAATTTCATTGCGTAGACGACAACAACTAGACAGCGAATCTGCATTATCACTCAGATAGGTAAAGAAACTGTGGCCTTCAGAATACATTTTCGCAGCAAAATCGCCCCATTCCTTATCCTTACAATCACCATTCTCCGTAAGCATCGCCATAGTTTCTACAGGGAAAGTAAGAACCGTCTTGGTACGCTCCTCATTAAACCATACCATAAAGCGCTTCTGCAACCAGTTCAAACCATCCCAATCTGGTTGTGAACCATCAGGGAAATAAAAGTTACCGAAAAGAGAATCAAAATAGTAGCGATCATAGTAGCTGATATTCCAGAATACAGCCTGATAGTTACGAGCTCCTGTCGGTTGGTTCAAAGAATAGACAATCTGTTCGAAACAATCTGTGATGACCTTGTCGATGGTACGCTTCTTCAAGCTCATGTCAACGACTTCATCCGGGTGTTTCCAATAATCCTTGCCATATTCCAACTCAATGAAATAATTCATATACATCAAGAACTCTGGGGTGGCACATGCACCGGCAAGCATACTACTTACCATGAACACCATATTAATGAAACCACCACAGAATGATTTAAGGTTGGTTGGAGCCGTAGAATTTCCGCCAATACTTGTCGTACCTCCTATCAACCATGGATACATGGTAATAGAGGCGCAATAGTTGGCTAAATTTGTTTCATCGTTCTTATATATAAAATGGTGTGTCAAACATTCGATATATTCGTCTGCCAATTCCTTACCATACATCTTTTTTATACGGTCGGTAAGTAGACGACGATTCAAACGGATGAATCCTGCCTTTGGCAATTCACCGATTAAAGTTGCTATATTTTTATGCTCAACATTTGCATTTGCGTCAAACTTTGAACCCGTCGCAGCATTGTCAGCTTCCATATAGTCTGACAAAAATTTCATTTTCTCAATCGTATCACGATCCTCAGAATGCTGTTGACGATAGATAATGAAACTCTTTGCAACCTTATAATAACCTTCCTTCATCAAGGCCGTCTCTACCTGGTTCTGGATATCCTCTACCTTGATACCGTCGCAGAGGTCTAAGTTGCTGATTATCTTAGAGATAATACCAAGATTAGCAGGTTCCTTAACAGACTCAAATGCCTTGATAATAGCATTCATTATTTTGTCTAAAGAAAAGCGCTCTTTTGAGCCATCTCGTTTCGTGATTGCGAAGTCTTTCATTTCCATATCGAGCAGTTTATTATTATTTTTGGATAAGTTTTATCATTTTAAAATTAAAAAAGTTTTCCGTTTTGGGAAACTTTTGTAATACTTAGGGTTACCAAGTTTACCATTTTATACGAAAGCAAAATTAGTAAAAATATCAATTAGTTGTATACTTCAGATGCTACATTTTAGAAATTTTAAAGATTGCAAGAATACCATTTTCAAGTGCTAATATTCAATTTTATTAACAGTTAACATATCTAAATTCCTAATATATAACGTGAGTTCGACGAATTTAAGATAAAGAAAGTTGTTTATCTAATGCTCTCAGAACATTGATACATGGCTTTTGGGGAAGAGCAACATGCAGCTTGCCCCAAGCACGTTAACGACAAAGTTGTCAAAGCATCTATGTCTAAAATGCTCAACCTGGGCCATGTTCGTCAGTTCGTCATTGACAGTCTCAATGATAGTCCTCTTTCTAAGCAGTAGTTTGTCGGATACACTCATCAGCGCACCCTTCATGTTGTTCTTCAATTTTGTGATGAGTTGTATACCATCGACGAAAAGCCTTTCAAAGAGGTTCTTGCTGATATATTCCCTTATCTGCGACGAGCTTCCCGTAAATAAAGTCCACAAAAGTCTTGTATTCGAGCGGTTTCCTGTCATCTATGTCACTATGTGTTATCATGAAATTAAGCAACTCGCCGCCTTCGTCTATCCCTCTCGTTATGAAGGATTTGATATTCCAATCATCGATTGGCAACACAAAGCGGTTTCCCTGTTATGGCAGCTACAGGTTCGTGTTTCAAGGAGGCTGGAGGTCCCGATTGTCTCTACGTTGATCCCGACGACATGCGTGCTTTGGCACAAGCTATCCGTCAGTTGCTCTATGAAGACAATGAGCGCGAAGAGCGATTGCGCACTAACAGTACTTATATCAGCCGTTTCGAGAGTTCCGACGTGGCGGCAGCGGATGCTCGAAGAATAAGAAAAAGAAAAAACAGATAGTTTTATTTGTTGGAAAGGGAATACCAAAAACGTATTTCCGAATTGTCAAAGATGCCGTGAAATGCCGTTGGAAACAAACGAGATGCGCTCTCGTTCACGGTTTCTCATGATACGCTGTATATCTTCTACCGAACGCTTTTTCGCTTCCTCGTAATGCCAGATATGGAAACAGATGGCGCAAAATTTCAGCCGTCGCTGACGCACCCCGTTCATCCGCAGACGCAAACCGATGTCACTGTCCTCTGCTCCCCATCCACGGATATCCTCATCGTAGCCATTCACTTCCATCAGATCCTTGCGCCAAAATGCCATATTGCACCCAACGCAACGCTTTCCACCATAGAACAAGGGCGAAATCAGGCGAAATCGCAGTGCATTTTCGCGCGCTTTCAGCCCCGAAGACCAGAAAGAGGGAACAAAATGTCGATCACCTACGATGCGCAAAGTTCTCTCCTGCGTGAGCAGGCAACGGCTTCCGCAGCAGAATGTGCCAACAACCGCACTGTGTTCATGATCTTCCACAAAATGACGACTTAGGATGATGTCACCGTCCACCTGTATAATATAGTCACCAGAAGCCTGTATGATGGCCTTGTTACGTATCTCTGACAATCTGAAACCGTTGTCCTCGTGCCACACGTGCCTAACGGGACACGGGAAATTCGCCTGTTCCTGTTCTATCAGCCGCTTGGTCTCGTCCGTCGAACCGTCGTCTGCAATAACCACCTCGTCGGGCATTCGTATCTGTCTTCTTACACTTTCCAGACACAGGAGCAACTTGTCTGGCGCATTGTATGTCGAAATGATAAGTGATATCTTCATTATGTTTGTTTTCGGGCAAGCGGAAGCCCCCGACTTCCCCATGCATTATAATTTGATTTCGCGCACAAAGATACACAAATATATTTGAATACAAGAAAAAAGGTATCTTTTTACACTCACCCCCAAAAATACACCCCGAAAAGACGGTCAAATGCACCTGAAACGGGGAGGATGAATTGTATAATCTCTCTTATCAAGTAAATGACTGTTGAGAAAACATACGACATATGAAATTTGAGATTTTCATCCGACTAAAAATAATGGATGTAGCGAAAGAGATTTTTTCATTTTTTGAAAAGTTTAATTTAACGTGAGTTCGACGAATTCAAAATAAAGCAAGCTGTGTGTCAATAGTCCTTTTTACGTTGATACATGGCTTCTTAGGAAACAAACAATATGCATCTATAGCTCCAAGCATATTAACAATGAAATTATGTCTTGAATGTTCTACTTGTGCGATATTCTTCAGTTCGTCATTTATTGTCTCTATAGTTGCTGCTTTTCTCAGTAGTAGCTTGTCTGAAACGCTCATCAATGCCCCTTTCATATTACTTTTTAGAACAGTCTTTGGAAGAGATTCTTACATATATACCCCTTGTCGGCAACCAATTTTCCATATATGAATTCTATAAAGGCTTCATATTTTAGCGGTTCACGGTCGTCTACATCACCAGGAGTTATTATGAATTTGAGTAGTTCGCCTTTTTCGTTACATATCAGGTGCAGTTTAAAGCCAAAGAACCATCCCATAGAGCACTTGCCTCTTTGAGCAATACCCTTAAATGTCTTGTGGATATGAATGCGTTGATTCCTGCATACACGCAGAGGAGTACTGTCGACAAAGCTGATTCCTGTACATTTGCCCATCAATACCTTCTTTATAAACAAAGCCAGAGGAATAGCTACTTCTTTCTCCAATTCAACAAAGCGGTTATACGATACCACTTGGGGGAATAGATGTCTTTTATGCTTGCATATTTCCTCAAGATAGAAATGTTTCAAACAGCGAAAACCAGAATCATGGAAAAGTATCATAAAATATTATCTCTGCTTTAGACATCGTGGATTTTCGATGATATTTTCGTTTCGTATTGGGTTAAATAGTATATTTTGCCATCATAGCATCAAAAAATTGCAGAAATCATCTGCCATACAAAATATTTCAGTAACTTTGTCCTCGGTGATCATAGCGATTATTGTTTGTAATTATTTAATTTTTGACACTATAAAGTTACAACAATTTTCGCTAATCACAAAATTTTCAGACACTTATAGTTCGTCGAACTCACGTAAATATATAGCGACTCACGTAAAAGAAGATTTTGACAAATATCTGAGCACGAATTATAAACCCAAGAAATTATTCGTTTTTCTTCATGAGAATAAGTAACTTTGCGGGCGTAAAGGACAACGGTTCAACATTATGGGTATAATTCGTAGACATTTCATCAGAATACAGATTTTAAAATTCATCATTACATATCTGACTTTCGTAACACTTTACGTAATACAGAAACCTTTCTTTATGGCTATTTATTGCCATAATATTGCCAGTAAATTAGACTGGCTACGCGTCCCCTATCACGGACTATCGATGGATTTTACGATGGCCGGTTATCTCATGATCATTCCCGCATTACTACTTATCGCAGAGGTTTGGAAGGAAGGAAATACCACCCATCACATCAGACGAATATACAATATTCTAGCCTCTACGATCATCATCGTAACTTTCTTTCTGAATATCATTCTCTATAAATTCTGGGGATTTCCTCTAGATTCTACTCCCGTATTCTATTTCTTGTCATCCCCTATAGACGCCATAGCGAGTGTAAGTATCGGCGTCACAATTGCTGGTATCATCGCTACCATCGGTATGATTTATGTTACGAGCAACATTCTACAACGTGTTCACAAACTTCTCGACATTCCGGCCATCAGCAGCAAGAAGATTGCCATCACCACCACCATTATATTAACCGTGATGACAGCATTTCTCTTCATCCCTATACGTGGTGGAGTTACCGCTTCCACCCAGAATACAGGAAGTGCATATTTCAGTAATGAAATGAAATTGAACCATGCTGCCGTGAATCCAACATTCAGTTTACTGGAGAGCATCACCAAAGACAACGACTTTGCTAACCAGTATCGTTTCATGGACGACAAAAAAGCCGGGGAGATTGTTAGTGGAATGATAAGTACCAGCGATAAGGATACCGAGATGTTGCTCAAGGAGAAACGCCCAGATATATACATTATTATATTAGAAAGCTTTTCTGATGCTGTGATGAAAACAGGCGTCACGCCTCATCTCAAAGCATTATGCCATGAGGGTGTTTACTTTGAAAACATGTACGCAAACAGTTTCCGAACGGATCGTGGTACATTGGCTATTCTGAGTGGTTATCCGGCTCAACCAACGATGAGTTTGATGAAATATCCCAAGAAGACTAACAAACTGCCTTCCATCGGTAAAAAGTTGTCACAACGAGGATACAATCTGAGATATTTCTATGGTGGAGACGCAGACTTCACCAATATGCGTTCCTATATGGTTAGCATGGATTTTACAGATATCACCAGTAATACCAGTTTCCCAATAAACGAACAGATTTGCAAATGGGGTGTACCCGATCATTTTTTATTTCAACGCGTACAACAGAATCTAAAGGCGAAAGACAAGAAACCACGTCTTTGGGTGATACAGACAAGTAGTTCGCACGAACCTTTCGATGTACCTTATCACAAACTTAACGATAAGGTTTTGAACGCTTTCAACTATACCGACAGTTGCATCGGGAAGTTCATCAACAAACTTAAAGAAAGTGACAGATGGAACAGATCTCTCGTAATTCTTATCCCGGACCATCTCGGATGCTTCCCGGAAAATATCGACAATTTCAGCATCAGTAGATATCAAATACCAATGGTTTGGTTAGGTGGCGCTATCAAAGCCCCTAAACAGATTAAGACATACGGATCGCAACAGGATATAGCGGCAACTCTTCTAGGACAGATGGGTATCGCACATCATGACATGAAATTCAGCAAGAACATGTTGTCCCCACAAGTTCCGCATTTTGCATTCTTTACTGTTCCTGATGCTTGGGGGATGAACCAGAATGGTAATTATCTGATATTCAACAATAAGAATAAAAAGGTTGTTGTTAGTAAAGGGGAAAGTAAGAAACTAGTACAGAAGGGTAAAGCATACCTTCAGAAATTGTATGACGACATCGCTGTAAGGTAAACGCCCAATATCCATTTTATTTGGATATCCGGCGCTTAACAAACTCCGAGAACGTCACAAATTCTTGATTTCTACTTTTCAACATCTTCACTAAGCGGTCAAGACGGTTGACCATCTCATTTCCGCTATGGTTCTTGATGATAAGCGGAATCTTATATTCTGGGTGCTCTTTCAACTGATAGAATTCCCATGGATGGAAATAAGTGACGAAATATCCATCATGACGGAGCACACGATTTACGAACCAATGGTAAAGTCTTTCTGGGAAATTGTGCAGAGCCAACCAGAATAAAGGAATACGAAAACATGGGGTGACAGACGCAGGAATTTCCATGACTTTACCACGCATAAACCAAGTACGAGGTGTATTGAGATGCATATATCTTCCTGGGATAAAAGCAGGATTCAGCGATGAGTTATACACATAACCAGCCTTCTCGATATCCTCATCAGACACCGGAAACATTCGAGGCTGTCGATAGCCATAAGCCTTTACACCACTCACACGTTCTACAATCTCCTTGGAGCGATAAACATCATCCGATCTTGGAATCCAATGATCTACGCCATGACAGGCTACCTCATGACCTTCTCGCTTGATACGTTCGATAACCTCAGGAGCATTCTCTGCAAAGTTACCCGTACAAAAGAATGTGGCATGTACTTGATTCTGTTTTAAGACATCCAAGATTTTATTTGTACCATATACAGACACCTTCATTCCTTCTTCCAAGGAAATCTCTACACCATGTTCACGAGGTACCTCAAACTCTTCTGTATCAAAACTTAATAGTATCATTTTCTTTCTTCGAAATTTAAATTCGGAGGCAAAAGTACAAAAAAATCCATGATCATACATTGTAATATAAAGAATTTACTCTTTTTATCGACATTTCGTAATAAAAACGTTATCTTTGCAAAACGATAAGAAGCATACAACCGAAAAGAAAAAAACAGATGATCTCCAAGATTATATTTTTATTTAAAGACCAATCTTTTTTAAAATTCATAATAGTAGGTATTATCAATACTATTATCGGACTGGCTATCATGTTTTCATGCTACAACTTATTTCATTTCGGTTATTGGCTATCTACAGCACTAGACTATATTATCGCCAGCATCATCAGCTATTTTCTGAATAAAAACTTCACATTTAAATATAAAGAAGATGACGGCTATTCGTTTATTCGATTTGTCGTGAATATCGCTATCTGTTATTTCATTGCTTTTAGCATAGCCCGACCAATAGTAAGATGGTGCCTGTTGCTATTAGACTTTGCTTTCAGCAAGGCATTCCTCGAAAACATCGCTATGCTTGCAGGTAGCGGATTCTTTACTATCCTCAACTATCTAGGACAAAGATTCTTTGCCTTCAAGAAAAAACCTTAAAACGATGATGGATAAAAAATTGGTTTCACTTGTCATTCCATGCTATAACGAAGAAGCTTCGTTATCGGCATTATACGGTGTATTAAAAGAGTTGACTGAGCAACATCAACAATATGATTGGGAGATTCTATTGATCAATGATGGAAGTTCTGACAAAACTATGGAACTGATACACCAGCTGCATCAGAAAGACCCAAGGGTTTCGTTCATCGATCTTTCTCGCAATTTCGGTAAGGAGAATGCTCTTTTGGCAGGATTCGATTATGCCAGCGGCGACTGCATCATTATCATGGATGCCGACCTACAGCATCCTGTATCGGCAATTCCTAAGATGTTGGAGAAATGGGAAGAAGGATTTGATGATGTATATGGCAAGAGACTGTCTCGAGGTAAAGAGTCGTGGATAAGGAGAAACTGTTCGTTACTCTTCTATAAACTGTTACAGAAATCTGCCAGATACGATATTCTTCCTAACGTCGGAGACTTCAGACTCTTAGACAGAAAGTGCATCGATGAACTCAAAAAACTGAGGGAAACGGAAAGATATACCAAGGGTATGTATGCTTGGATAGGATTCAACAAAACTTATGTGGAATTTGAAACACAAGCTCGCATAGCCGGTGAGAGCCACATGAGCTATCGATCTTTGATGCATCTCGCCGTTGATGGTATTACGAGCTTTAGTGTAGCTCCTCTGAAATGGGCAGCATACTTAGGGATCCTGGTCTCTATATTGGCTTTCATCTTCATGACGTACACCTTGGTACACACATGGATTTATGGAGATCCTGTGGCAGGATATCCTACCCTGATGACAACAATTTTATTCTTGAGTGGCGTACAACTGATTGCTTTAGGGGTGATGGGGGAATATCTTGGCAAAATATTCATTGAATCGAAAAACCGTCCCGTTTATGTCATCAAGGAGGCTTTCACCAAAAAGCATAGTCAGAAATAATATATTTTCAATTCATATTAAGAATGAGAGAAAAACTCGATATCGCATATCAAAAGATCAATATGTTCTGTATGCGCCCTTTCTTCAAAGAAAGGAAAACCACTCTATTCCTTTGGATCATTCTTGCCCTTATCGGTATGCTGAAACTATCCAAAGACAACAACTTTAAAGTTTTCCGAGGTGTATTCTGGCATACCATCAATGGTACATCTCTTTATGCGGCATATCCTAAAGAATATTTTGATTACAACTATTATGGTCCTATATTCTCAATGGTTGTTGCCCCATTTGCTTTACTCCCCGAATGGGCAGGTCTCTTATTCTGGCTTGTTTTTCTGTCCATGTGGTTTTATTGGGTTATCAGGAAATCAACCTTAACCGATCATCAGAAAAACTTTATCTATTGGTTTTGCGCACCTATTCTTTTAGATGCGCTCTTCATGCAGCAGTTCAACGTGGCTATTGCGGCAATCATCGTTTCTTCATTCTTTCTGATCGAAAAAGAGAAAGACGAATGGGCTGCCTTGTTCATTGTATTGGGTACCATGACCAAGATCTATGGAGTCATGGGACTAGCCTTCTTTTTCTTCTCGAAACATAAGGGTAGATTTATTCTCTCATTGGTATTTTGGACTTCTATATTATTCGTCTTACCAATGCTTATCAGTAGTCCGGAATATGTTATCCAACAATATCAAGACTGGCTACCAAGTTTGGTCAATAAGAATGGGCTGAATACAGACTCCATCTATCAGAATGTATCTCTACTAGGTATGGCACGTAGAATCAGCGGAAACGATTCCTATTCCGACCTATGGCTTGTTATTCCTGGAATGGTAATGTTCTTGTTGCCTTACTTAAGATTCAAACAAATCAAGAATCTCTCTTTCCGTGAAACGATACTTGCTTCCACCCTCATGTTCACCATACTTTTCAGTACAGGTAGTGAGTCGAGCGGATATATCATTGCGATGACTGGAATATGCATCTGGTATACAGTATCTCCCTGGAAACGTAGCAGATGGGACCTTGCCTTGATGGTACTCGCGTTTATCATCGCGGGGATGGGCAATAGTGATATATTACCTAGAATTGTGAGAAAGGGACTCATCCAACCATACGCCTTACGTGCTCTCCCTGTAAGTATCGTATGGTTCAAATTGTGCTATGAACTCTATACTAAAGACTATGCTCGGTTATCTCATAACGACATAGATAATGTTAACTAATAAATGATTTGATCTTTTCTGGTATTATTTCATGTATGACGTTCGACGCACAAGTGTGCGACGGCCGTCGCACAACTATACCACGACCGTCGCACACTTGTACCACGGCCGTGGTACATCGAACACACATAAATACATCCAACAACAGAACTTCGATTATGAAGGAAATAATATATCCTCCTACTCGTCATTCATTGTTTTCTCGTACTCCTCCATCATCTGATTTGCTAGATTACTATTCTCAAATCGTTGAATGTATTCCTGACTTTTTCTGACACGTATTTCTTTCTCTTCTGATGCTTTTTGGATAGCATCAGCCATAGCTTTCTCATCATCTGGGTCGACATATAAGCTATCAGGACCTCCAGCCTCTTCTAGACAACTGCCTGTACATGCCACGACAGGCAATCCAGACTGGATAGCCTCTATGATCGGAATACCAAATCCTTCATAACGAGATGGATATACAAAGACTTCTGCTAGATGATAAATGGCCGGTAAATCTTCGTTGGAAACTCCGTGAAGGATATGTACACGCGAAGTCAACTGATGCTTCTTTGCATATTCCATCACCTGATCTGTATACTTAGTATGCTTTCCTACAATAACGATGGATATATCTTCAGGAAGTTTACAGAGTGCCTTAACAGCCAAAAGAACGTTCTTACGGGCCTCTATAGAACCAACATTAAGTATATATCTATCTGGTAATGCATACTTTTCTTTTACACGCTTTAAGATCTCCTCTTCCACCGAAGTTCTAAAACGATTACTACAACCTTGATAAACAACATCAATTTTGTCTTCTGGGAAATTTCCATAATATAAAATATCCCGTTTTGTGCATTCACTAATCGCTATAATTCTTGTAGCCTCTTTTAATGTACGCAGAAACTTACGACGATAGATCTGAACATCTATCCAATGGTAAAACTCAGGATGACGCAGGAAGATAAGGTCATGGATGGTAACAAGTCCTCTGATACATTCCTTCTTCAATCCTTTAGGCAGTACACCGGAAAGTCCGTGAAAGACATCCACATGATCGCGTTTCAGGTCTTTGACGATACCTTTATTGCGCCACATATCTTTCTGAATACGGAAATGAATATGCTCAGGATATACAAAGCGGACACCATCTGAAAGATTCATCTGACGACGCAGATCATCATATCCGGAATCCGGTGTATACAGAAGCATCTCCTTGGGATGTTCCACCTGAGTCAAGGCATTCACTAGATTACGCCCATAACTGCCCAGTCCTGTTCGATTTCGAACAATACGCTTGGCATCATATCCTATAATATAATCTGTTTTCAATTTTCTAATCTTTATTGTTTATCAATATTCTGAGTAGAAGAAGTCTTAAGTGCTTCTATATCTGTCAATAATTTCCAGTTTTCACGAAGCCAGTCTTCTGATTCGTCCCACCATTTGCGATGTAACAGGAATTTGATCGTTTCCTTATCGTATCGATAACCGATAACACGAGCAGGTACACCTCCAATCCTTTAGGTTTCAAAAAGACTGTTGGATATTTAGCCAACACTTTCAGATTATTCTTTAGTGCTGACATCTCATAGTCTTTCAATACAGATTGATATATCGGAATAACTATAACAACCTTGTTATGATCTTTTTCTTTTAACTTATACGGCATAAAAATAAAATTATGACAAATTCTTTCGCATGATTACCTTACCATTATCATCGACATAGTAATAACGGTTGAATTCTTCACGTGTTCTCTTCCAACGATTATGACTCCAAAGATAAATCTCTGGCTGTCGGAGTATCGTCTTCTCTAATTCGTGGAAATAGATATCGGTAAGTTCGTAATCCGGAATATCCTTGGTATCTCTACGAATTACCTTCATCTCACAATTATAATAACCTCGTCTTACACGCGTGACATCACCATAGACAAAGGCTTGTCCTGTATGCTTCACGATTCTCTCGGCTCCCGTAAGCACTGGGGTATCGTGATGAAGGAAATCGAGCCAGTGGTGGATATTCCACCATAGTGGTACCTGATCTGATATATATCCGACAACCAGAGGCTTCCCCTCACGTCTGAACTGTATGATCTTACGCAAGGACTCTTGCATCGGAATACAGAGCGCACCTTGGCGCTCACGAACATACTTAAAGAGTCTGTCGAAATATTCGTTCTCCAACGGATGATATAGTTGGCAACACAAAGCATCCGGTGCCCAAAGTGGCATCGCTGTAATCCATTCCCAGTTACCGAGATGACCCAGATAGACTCCTAATGACTGCCCTTCGGATAATGCTTTGTTGAACTCCTCCATACCCGTAAAAGTCATACGTTTACGGAGTTCATCCTGACTCATCGTCATCAACTTGATAGTTTCCACGAGATAATCACAGAAATAATGATAGAAGCCTCTTTGTATCTTCTTCAGTTCTTGATCTGTCTTTTCCGGAAAGGATGTCTTCAGATTATTCCAGATTACCTTATAACGGTATCTTACGACATCGGCAACCAACAAGCAAAGTATATCTGAGATGATATACAATACCCATAATGGTAACAATGACATCAGATACCAAAATCCATAAGCTATGGTGTATAATAAAAAACTAAGACTCTTTTTCATGAATTTGTTATATCAAAATATTTCTTCAGAACTAGATAAGATATCAAGTTCTCTCGTTTGCGATCTCTAAACTGATCTACATATTCGTGTGCATGACAGATGATTGCTTCTGCCTCTTCCGGATGATCAATATAATAGGTCAATCGTTCTTTTAAATCAGAATAATCTGATTTGATCTCGATATAGTGATAATTCGGGATCAGTTTGCCTTCCATAAACCAACTCTCGCAAGTGGGCTTGGGCATAACCGCTAGCGAATTAGATGACATCACCCACTTCAAATTACTAGCAACATCATTTCCCTCCAAAGACATAATAAATTTATAATCAAGATGCTCGTCAATCGTCATCTTCTGGGAATACCATTCCGGACATTGCTTATCAAGTACACCAATATCCACCATCGGATCTCCAAAATAACGTTTGACAAACTCATAACGATTACGCTTAAAGGTTCCTTTCTGCCCTTCCTGACCAATTAGTCCACGAAAGATGGCCACATTCTTTTTCTCGCTCCACTTTTTCTTATCACATACGAAAAGAAAGTGGCGTACTTTATCAAGCTTCATCAAAACTGAATTACGGGAATCTTTCCCAAAAGGACGTGTCTTAACAATTGACGGAACATCCGGAACATAATTGACATCACCTGCCAACAGACACCAACGATTGGAAAGAGGAAAGCCCTTTGCATAACGATAAGAATCCAAAAAATACACTTTCGGACGTATTATCGGCTGTTCTCTCAACGTCAAGGATTTCTCTGCAAAAGCTCTCTTGTCAAAAGAATCCTTAGCAAGTTGATTATAATAGTTTACTCGTTCTAAGATATACTCCTTGTCTGATCGCTTTTCCAAAGAACGTAAGACATGATGATACTGCCATACCTTCAGCCAATGAGGTTTCTGAATAGACCAAAATGACTCGATATAGTATTTCAGTTTGGAATTCTTTCCACTATGGAATATATTATTCAGTCTTTCACCCATACTCTTCACTTCTTCGTAGGCATCAACTTATCATTCACCATACGATACATATATTGATAGATCATAGCCTTAAGTTCAGTTTCCATCTTCTTCTGCTCAGGCACTTTACCTACAAGGTTATGCTGCATCAGAAGATCAGTAAGTTTATACATTGCTTTGGTCTTCTTACCATCAAACTGCATGACATAACCATATTTCACATACTGATAAATACCATTAAGATAGTTTACAGCCCATGTTTCCCGTGCAGGAGTACGAAGCAAGTCGGCACCAAAGGCCATATAGGTATGAGGATAACCTATATAGTTGAGCAATGTCGGCATGATATCTATCTGCTGAGCGATACCATCTACACGTTGAGCTTTAATCTCTCCCGATGGATCATAGATGATAATAGGAGAACAGAAGCCGCCGATATCCGTCTTATACTGTTCATGATCACTCTGGTTTGTATGATCGCTGGTAATCACGAAAATGGTATTCTTAAACCATTTTTGTTTACTTGCAGACTTAAAGAACTTACCAATGGCCATATCAGTATAGCGGATACATTTCTGAATAGGAAGATGCTCCTCCTTATATACATTCTTGTATTTATCAGGGACAACGAACGGATCATGACTGGATACGGTAAAGATCGCTGTCATGAAAGGTTCCTTCATTTCTCCCATCTTCGTACAATAATACTGCATGAACGGTTCATCCCAAATTCCCCAGTTACCGTCAAAATCTTTGTCACCACCAAAACGGGCATCTGCATCATAGTCTTGTCGACCATAATAGTTCTGGAATCCTATCTTGTTAGCAAAGGCAAGGAATCCCATAGATCCTCTGTTTGCACCATGGAAGAAAGCTGTTTGATAGCCCCACTTGCTCAACAGTCCCGGTATACCGGTATAGGTATTCATGGATGCAGGCGTAAGAATAAAAGGTTCTCCAAACCGTGGAATACTACAAAGCACGGAAGGCATGCCGTCGATACTCTTTCGTCCATTACAAAACGAATAGCGATACACCAGACTTTTCTCTATGATTTTATCTACATTTGGTGTATAACCTTTATATTTACCACCAAAGAAGTCCTTGTTAAAGCCACCGATATACTCACGTCCAAAACTTTCTACGATCAGAATCACAATATTCTTCTTGTGCAGTTTTGTGGGTTCTGCATCTACCATCGGATTCAGATATTCTTCCTTGTGAATAGGTTGATAAATTTGTGCAGAAGCCTTGAGTGACGGATAGTAATCAGGAACAACAAAGTCTGACTTACCAATTGTACGAATCAGGGCAAAAGGCGTATTCAGAACAATGGCGCAATCTGTCGGGCGATCTACATACTCATTGGCATTACTAATCGTAATGGGGCGAACACCAGACTGCAATCCTCCACGACAACCACCAATGGTGAGAACAACGGCAATAGCAAGACAAGCAAAAAGTTTACCTGTATATATCCATCGGCTCTGTAAAGTGGCATAATCCTTGGCTTCCGTACGAGGCATCACATAAAGTTTCCATGCCAAATAGACCACAATGGCGAAGACAACGACAAGATGCCAATGGGTAAATGTATTGTTGAGGATAATTCCTGCTATATTGTTTTCATGATCAAACTCCTGGAATACAGAAGTTGTGGTACGACGGAGTGTAAACGGGAAATATACAGAATCTGCAAGATTGATAGCTAATGTAGCTGCATTGACGATGATAAAAATCCATTTACATACCTTATGATAAGTTTCGGTTTCCTTCAACCAAAGCGGAAACAACATCAACAGAAGATAAAGAGCGTTGGTGTAAAGAATCGCTGTCGTATCAAACA
>Ga0256407_10001114_pt1 | contig 59340 bp, 57 predicted proteins | sample RumenRJG_04DNA_FD_193489 | JGI IMG/M metagenome (GOLD analysis project Ga0256407, IMG submission 193489) | Bovine rumen microbial communities from Lethbridge, Alberta, Canada - RJG_04 | ecosystem: Host-associated > Mammals > Digestive system > Stomach > Rumen | place: Canada: Alberta... | reverse complement strand
AAATCCAAAAGTTTAGATTTTCCCACAATGCTTATCTTTTGGTCTTTGGTTCGGAATAGTGTAGTGCTGGCGGTCTATCTCTTGTTTTCGGTTGCTTGCTTCCTTACCGTACATGAGCATTTATAAAGGAAGTCTATTGAATTATACAAATCATTAATGTCCTGCAGCCTTCTTAGCAGCCCTTACAACGTGGTCTGCCATAACTACTGATGTAACACTGCCTACACCGCCGGGAACCGGGGTGATCTGAGCTACCAGAGGCTCAACCTGGTCAAATGCTACGTCGCCGCACATCTTGCCGTCTACGAAGTTGATTCCTACGTCTATTACAACACAGTCCTTGCCGGCTTCTTTAACATGATCGGCCTTGATTAGTCCTGGAACACCTGCTGCGGAAACCAGGATATCAACATCCTTGCAGTGCGCAATGGTGTCCTTTGTGAATACGTGACACCAGGTAACTGTAGCATCTCTTGCTATCATAAGATATCCCAGAGGACGGCCAACAACCTTGCTGTGGCCTACGATAACTACGTTCTTTCCCTGATACTCGATTCCCATGAAGTCACAGATACGGATAACTGCTTCAGGTGTGCATGGCGCATAACCGCTTGCATCTCCCATGGCAAGTTTTGCCCAGTTAATGGGGCTCATGCAGTCCATATCCTTTTCGGGATTGATCATATTAACGATAGGCTCATCTGAAAGATGCTCAGGCAGAGGCCTAAACATCAGGATTCCGTGAACTGCCGGGTCATCATTTACTTTAGCGAATTCCTTTTCAAAAGAGGCCTGGTCGATCTTCTCGTCCAGAACAACACTTTTTACTGTGATGCCAACGGATTCTGCCTGCTTGATAACGCCCTTCTCATAAGAAAGATCGCTGGGCTTTTCACCCACTCTTACGATAGCCAGACAGGGTTTAAGATTGTATTTCTCAATATCCGCTATCATTTGTTCTTTCATCTTGGCAGCAACATCAGCGCCTTTCACAACTTTAGCCATGAATTTCTCCTCCTTATATGTGTGTATTTTTTTGCTTTCGCGAAGAGTATAACATTCCTAATCATTCCTTTCAACTTGTCAAACATTTAAAAAGGACAAAATCGTTGTGATAAATGCACAAAAGATGGCTTGTTAATTTCATGACAATTATGTGAATTAAATATCAAAACTTCACAAAATAAAGGATTTCTGTTATAGTGGTTTTATAAGATTTGTTCAATATTCACAAAACGAAGCAATTATCAAAAAAAATTATTTGTGCCAAGAAATATTTTATTAAATTGTGAACAAACTTTAGGGTTGTTTTATTTTTAACAATCTTTCAAAAGTAATAAATAAATTTTTTATTAAGTAAATTACTGATATTTTTGTTAATACCAGTAAAAAATACTTCTTCGTCATTGTTAGACATCCGGGCTAAGATGTGCTTTAATAGTGGCGTAAGGAGAAGCAATCATTACTAATTTTAAACAGGAGGAAAAACAATGGAAATCAAATCGGACATTCAGATCGCTCAGGAAACAAAGATGGATCCTATCACAGCCATTGCGGACAAAGTGGGGATTGACAGTAAGTATGTGGAACTCTACGGTAATTATAAGGCCAAGATAGACTACAATCTTTTAAAAGAGAAAACGAATCCCGACGGTAAACTGATTCTGGTTACCGCAATCACACCTACTCCTGCAGGGGAAGGCAAAACAACAACAACAGTGGGTCTTGCAGACGGACTTTCCAAGATAGGAAAGAAGGTTGTAGTGGCTCTGCGTGAGCCCTCACTGGGTCCTGTATTCGGCGTTAAAGGAGGGGCTGCCGGAGGAGGATATGCACAGGTTGTTCCTATGGAAGACATTAATCTTCATTTTACGGGAGATATGCATGCCATAGGCGCTGCTAACAATCTTATAGCAGCTATGGTGGACAACCACATTTATCAGGGCAATAAACTCGGTATCGATCCCAGAAGGATAACCTGGCATCGATGCGTGGATATGAATGACAGACAACTCCGTTTCGTTACCGATGGTCTTGGGGGCAAAGCCAACGGTACACCCAGAGAAGACGGTTACGATATTACTGTAGCATCGGAGATCATGGCTATCCTGTGCTTGTCTAAGGATATCCCGGACCTCAAAGAAAGGCTGGGTAACATTACAATAGGATACTCTTATAAGAATGAACCCATCAAAGTTAAACAGCTTAACGGCCAGGGAGCTGCAGCAGCCCTCTTAAAGGACGCTTTAAAGCCCAACCTGGTTCAGACCTTAGAGCATACACCCGCATTTGTACACGGCGGACCATTTGCAAATATCGCTCACGGATGTAACTCCATAATGGCCACCAGAATGGCCTTAAAGTTCGGTGATTACGTAGTTACCGAGGCCGGATTCGGTGCTGACTTAGGTGCTGAGAAGTTCCTGGACATCAAGTGCCGTATGGCAGGCTTACACCCGGCAGCAGTAGTGGTTGTAGCTACGGTTCGTGCCTTAAAGCACCACGGCGGAGTGGCTAAGGCCGACCTTAATAAAGAAAACCTTGCTGCTTTGGAGAAGGGTCTTCCCAACCTCTTACAGCACGTTGAGAACATGACCAAGGTTTACAAGCTTCCCTGTGTGGTTGCCATCAACGCATTCCCCACAGATACCAAGGCAGAACTTGATCTTGTGGAGAAGAAGTGTAATGAACTTGGCGTAAATGTTGCTCTTTCTGAAGTATGGGCTAAGGGCGGCGAAGGCGGAATCGCTCTTGCAAATGAAGTAGTCAGACTTTGCGAGGAGCCTAACGACTTTACCTTCAGCTACGATGTTAACGACACCATCGAGAATAAGCTGAAAGCCATCGCTACCAAGATCTATCACGCGGACGACGTAGTGTTCACGGCAAATGCATTAAAGCAGAAGGCAGAGCTTGAAGCTAACGGCATGGATAAGCTGCCCATCTGTGTGGCTAAGACACAGTACTCCTTCTCTGATGACCAGACCTTACTGGGAGCTCCCAAGGGATTTAAGATCACGGTTCGTAACCTGAAGATCTCTTCCGGAGCAGGATTTATCGTTGCCCTTACAGGTGATATCATGACCATGCCCGGTCTTCCGCCTGTACCGGCTGCAGAGAAGATCGATGTAGACGAGAAGGGTGTAATTACAGGACTTTTCTAAATGCGAAGACGCAAATGAGGAAATAAATTATGAGTTTGTACAAGTTGGAATGTGACAGATTCAGTGAAGTTCTTGCATCAAAGGATGCGGTTCCCGGCGGAGGCGGCGCCTCCGCCCTGGTGGCCGCTCTCGGAGCCGCCTTGGGAAGCATGGTGGCTAACCTCACTGTGGGTAAGAAAAAATATGCGGACGTAGAGGAAGAGATCATTAAGCTTCGGACTAGAGCAAATGAGCTCAGAGAGCAGTTTTTGATTCTTATCCAAAAGGATGCGGATAACTTTGAGCCCCTGGCTAAGGCTTACGGCATGCCCAAAGATACCCCGCAGCAGCAGGAAGAGAAGGCCAGGGTAATGGAGGCAGCTTTAAAGGATGCCTGCAGTGTTCCCATAGAGATAATGAGACTCTGCTGTGAGGCCATAGAACTTCAGGATGAATTTGCCCATAAGGGATCCTCACTGGCGGTTAGCGATGCCGGTGTGGGAGTGGAGTTTTGCAAGGCAGCCCTTAGGGGAGCCAGCCTTAACGTGTTTATAAACACCAAGCTCATGACTGACAAAGACTATGCAGAGAAGATCAATGCCGAGGCAGAAGACCTTCTGAAAAAGTACACAGCCAAGGCTGATGAGATCTTTGATTATGTCGAGGGGTGTTTAAAGGAGAAATAAATAATGATGTATTCACCAAAAGAGATAGCGGGACAGACTGTGAACATCGGAAAAGGGAAGGCTTCCAATACCCCCTTTAACCTTCTGCTTCTGGGATTCATGGCAGGAATGTTCATCGCCTTCGGCGCTGTAGCCGCTAATACCATATCGGCCACCATACCCATAGCATCCGTGGCCAAAGCCGCAGGAGCTGCCGTATTTCCGGTGGGTCTGGCTATGGTCCTGATAGCAGGAAGTGAACTTTTTACGGGTAACTGCCTCATAATGCTGGGCGTATTTTCCGGGGAGATAAAGCCAATAGATATGATAAAGAACTGGGTATGCGTATACATCGGTAATTTTATCGGTGGAATGTTCGTATGCGCCATAACATTCATGTCAGGTAATTTTGCCCTTTTTAACAATGCAGTGGCAGTTAATACCATAGGTGCGGCTGCATCCAAATGTTCCATGGATTTCACGGCAGCGCTTTGTTCCGGAATAATGTGCAATATCCTGGTATGCATCGCTGTGTGGATGAGCTTCGGAGCCAAGTCTGTGGGAGCCAAGATCGCAGCCATGTATCTGCCTGTAATGACATTTGTGCTGGCGGGATTTGAGCACAGTGTTGCCAACATGTATTTCATTCCGGCAGGCATTATCGCCAAGACCAACCCGGCTTTCCTTGCGGCAGCTTTAGAGGCAGGAAAGAATGCAGACATTGTTACCTGGGGGAACTTCTTCGGGGCTAATCTTCTTCCCGTTACCATAGGCAATATTATCGGAGGCGGAATAGTGGCCCTTGTTTACCGGCTGGTATTTGTAAAAAAGGATAAAACAACATAATACATTATTTGTCAAAACTAGGAGGTTAAGAAGAAATGATCATTACGCAAAAGAAACCACTGGATGAAGTCTGGCAGATGCTGGAGGGCGTTACGAGGGTTGCCCTGGTAGGCTGCGGAAGCTGTGCTACTTCATGTAAGACAGGCGGTGAGCCTGAACTCCAGGAAATGAAGGAGTATTTAGAGGCCAACGGCAAAGTCGTTACAGCCACCATCATTCCTTCAGAGAGCTGTCAGAAGCTCCTTATGAAGAAAGAACTTAAAGCTTTAAAGGATACAGATACCCAGGCTATCCTTACTCTTGCCTGCGGTGACGGCGTTCAGACCGTTGCGGATAACGCCAATATTCCCGTATATCCCGCTACCAACACCATGTTCCTTGGTCAGGTAGAGAGAGTGGGACTCTTCAGCGAGGCATGCCGTATGTGCGGAGACTGCGTTCTGGGCCACACAGGCGGAATATGTCCTATCACCAAATGTGCCAAGTCTCTTGTTAACGGCCCCTGTGGCGGACAGAGAAACGGTAAATGCGAGGTTAATCCTGAGAACAACTGTGCATGGATCGATATCTATTATCGTCTGGATGCATTGGGACAGCTGGATAAGCTCAAGACCATGAGAACAGACAAGAATTACAAGAATTTCGCATTTCCGCGTAGGATAAGCATAAGGGAGGAGAAATAAATGAACGCATTAAAACAGGCATTAGATAACGGAAAATTCGGAATTACAGCCGAGATGGCGCCTCCCAAGGGATATGATTTTTCGTCTTGTATGGAAGCAGCAGATATGCTTAAGGGCAAGGTTCACTGCGTAAACGTTACGGATATGCAGTCATCCTGCTTAAAGGCTTCATCTCTGGGTCTTTGTATAAAACTTAAGGAAAAAGGCATCACCCCCATCCTTCAGATGACAGGAAGGGACAGAAACCGTATGGCCCTGCAGGCAGAGCTTTTCTCAGCTGCAGCATTTGGCATAGATTCCGTCCTGGCTTTGACGGGAGACCATCCCACCATCGGTGATTGTAAGGAGGCTAAGCCCGTATACGACCTTGATTCGGTAGGTATCCTCCAGATGATCAGTGAGATGGAAAGGACAGGCCTTGACTGCGGCGGAAATGAGATCACAGGCGGAGTTCCCAAGTTCTTTAAAGGAGCTATAGTAACACCGGTATATGATCCCATGTTCCTCCAGGTTAACAAGCTTCGCAAAAAGGTAGAGGCAGGAGCACAGTTTATCCAGACTCAGGGTATCTTTGACGTTGATCAGCTTAAGCGTTTCATGGACGGTATCGAGAAGGCAGGATACACCACCAGGATCATGGCAGGTATCATCCCCTTAAAGGGAGCCGGAATGGCCAAGTACATGAATGCAAACGTTCCCGGTATCCGTGTAACTGACCAGATTATCGAGAAGCTGGCAGAAGCCGGGGCTGAGGAGAAGGAAAAGGGTATCAAGGGTCTTGCTATGGAAGTAGGTATGGATATAGCGGCAGAGATGATAGCCAAGATCAAAGACGAGAAGATCTGCTCAGGTGTTCATGTAATGGCTATCGGTGCTGAGAAGAACGTACCGGCTATATTACAGAAGGCCGGGGTATCCGTATAAAAAGTGAGGGATTGATATATGAAGATAACAGTAATAGGCGGAGGTCCGGGAGGATACGAAGCCGCCATCTATGCGGCAAAATGCGGCGCAGAGGTTGTTCTTGTGGAGAAAGACAAGGTGGGCGGAACCTGTCTTAACAGGGGCTGCATTCCCACCAAAGCATTTCTTGCTTCCTACGAGGCAAAGGAGGCTGTGGAAAAGAGCGGAGATTTCGGAATTATGGTTGAAGGTGAAGGAAAGGTGGATTATCCGGCCATCCTCGCCAGAAAGAACAAGGTTATGGAATCTCTTGTAAAGGGCATCGGTTTTCTTTGCAAGCAGAACAATGTTACGGTATTAAACGGTTTCGGAAAACTGCTTGATGCAAAACATGTGGAAGTTACCATGGCAGACGGCAGCAGGGAGACGGTGGAGACCGATTACATCATCCTTGCTACAGGATCTGTTCCTGTATGTCCCGGAGTATTTAAGGTAGACAGAAAGCGGGTTATCACCAGTGATGAGATCCTGGATTTTGATTTTGCACCCAAGTCACTTATCATAGTAGGCGGCGGCGTTATAGGCTGCGAGATCGGACAGTTCTTAAAGAAGATGGGAACTGATGTGACCATAGTAGAAGCCCTGCCCAGGATCATGGCAACCATGGACGAAGACGTAAGCAAGCAGATCTCCCGTCAGTTCAAGAAAGAGAAGATCACCATGGTTACAGGGGATGGTATAGCAGAGGTTAATCCGGCGGAGGACCATGTTGACGTTAAGCTCGCAAGCGGCAAGGAACTCTCAGCCGAGTATGTGCTGGTAGCCATCGGACGTGCACCCTTTACAGCCGGCGCAGGCCTTGAGAATGCCGGCATCGAGATGGGAGAGAAGGGTACCGTTAAGGTTAACGAGTTCATGCAGACAAATGTAGAGAATATCTATGCCATAGGAGATATCGTTTTATCAGCCCAGCTGGCCCATGTGGCAAGCAAGGAAGGCTTTATCGCCGTAGACAACATTTTCGGTAAGAAAAAGAAAATGACCTATCACGCCGTCCCGGGCTGTGTATTTACAAATCCCCAGCTGGCCAGCGTAGGCAAGCTGGAGTGGCAGCTGGAGAAGGAAGGCAAGGAGAAAGACAAGGATTACAAGACCGGCACCTTTGATCTTAAGGCTCTGGGTAAGGCTCAGGCATCAGGCCATTTAAGCGGCTTTGTTAAGGTGATCGTTGACGCGGATGATGTGATCATCGGCGGTGAGATCGTGGGAGCAGGAGCATCGGATATGCTGCAGGTTATCACCACGGCAGTTCAGCTGCGCCTTACGGCTGAGCAGGTTGCGGAGAGCATCTTCCCCCATCCCACCATGTGCGAGGCTATACTTGAGGCCCTCCATGATATTCACGGGTTAAGTGTAAACAAGGGTTGATGATATTAACATATTAAGGAGGAAAAGAAATGACATATCCTGAGAATTTAAAGTACACAAAGGAACATTTATGGGTAAAGAAGGATGGGGATACCGTTAAGATCGGTATCACAGATTATGCCCAGGACCAGTTAGGAGACATCCTATTCGTAGACCTTCCTTCACCGGGAGATAAGATAACGGCAGGTGATACCTTTACTGAAGTAGAGTCATCCAAGACTGCTTCAGAGCTTCCCGCTCCCGTATCCGGCGAGATCGTTGCCGTAAATGATGAGCTGGACGACTCACCCGAGAAGATCAACGAGGGCGCATATGATGCGTGGATCGTTGAGGTAAAGACCGATGACGACCTTAGCGGACTTCTCTCCGCAGCTGATTATCAGGCCGGTTTAGACTAAAAACTAAAACTATAAAGGGTGGTGGCTTTTATGATAGTCACTGCCCTTTAATGTTTATTTTCTCAGTTCATATTCAGATATGTGTCTAACAAATGCGCTGCCACCGCCGCCTACCTGCTCTAAGTCATCATCAGATAGTTCCGTATATTCGTTTTCCGGAATCCTGATATCTTTCATAGCAGCCGGCTCTTCTTTTATCATTTCATTATTTTTTTTATCATTCATAGTACCAACACCCCTTTCAATAATCTATCAGTATATACGAAGTATAACATAAAATGCGACAGTGGGGATGTTTATTTGACTCAAAAAAGGTCGAAATCGGAAGTGATATACAGTATAATATAATGTGAATAAAAAAGGAAAGTATCGAGGAAGAGGAAAAAATGATCAGTAATGCGGGAATAATAGAAACCACCAGCAAAGACCCCTATCTTAACCTTGCTGTTGAAAGATATTTACTTACCACCAGCGCACCGGATACCATCATTATGTATCTGTGGCAGAATGAGAATACAGTTGTAATCGGCCTTAATCAGAATGCATACAGTGAGTGCAACCTTGATGTCATGAAAGCCGATAATGTCCGGCTGGCCAGACGGACCACCGGAGGCGGGGCCGTATTCCACGACCTGGGTAATCTCAATTTCTCCTTCATAATGCCCCGGTCCATGAAATCAGAAGGGATCCCTGTGGAACTCATTATGAATTCCTGCAGGAGGTTTGGCATAGATGCAACCATTACAGGCCGCAACGACATTTGCGTGGAGGGAAGAAAATTTTCAGGTAATGCCTTCTGCCAGACAAAGGACATGTTTCTCCATCATGGTACTATTCTTATAGATGCGGATACCGACAAAATGAAGAAATACTTAAACGTATCAAAGGAAAAACTTGCTTCCAAAGGGGTTAAGTCTGTCTCTTCAAGGGTGATCAACTTAAAGGAGCTGCTTCCCGACATAACAATAGAGGCCTTCGGAACCTGCCTGAGGGAGTCCTTTGAGGAAAAATATAAGGGTCTGACTTACCGGCTGGACTACGAAAAAATAGCAAAGGAGGCTCAGGTAGAAGCCTTGCGGTCCCTGTATACTACGGAAGACTGGAGACTCCATAAGGTCCCCGATAAGGAGGAAGAGCAATCTATCATAACGGAGTGGACATAAGCTGACAGGGGGACGGTTCTGCCAGGGACAGGGGGACGGTTCTGCTGTCTTGCGGTTCCCAGCAAGACAGCAGAACCGTCCCCCTGTCCCTGCAGTGTGGTGGTTATGCAAGTAATAATTTGGAAAACCACCACCAGAAATCGCTTTACTGGTGTTTCTTTTTGCACGCTGGGCACTTCCCTCTGCCACGTGTTCTCTCACATATTTTTGCAGGCCATTCATTTCCACAAATTGAACACTTCCACCATACAGAAATTCCAGAACCGGCAGTATATTTTTCTGGTCCCAGCTCATTTTTACTATAGTTCCATTCAGATGTAATGCCTGGATGAGTAATAGTAATGGGTTCTTTCCCCTTTAAAAGATTGTTTCTATATGTGTTTCTTCGATTGGACTTAGCACAATCAGGACACCCACGCCCGCGGTTTCTAGATGTAACCGTCGCCTGCCACTCATTGCCGCACAAATGGCATTTCCACCATACTTTGTACCTGCAATTTGCGGTGATACTATCCGGAGAATAATCAGTGTTTTTATTGAAGTCCCAATCAAGAAGTAATTCTGGACATTTCTGTGCAAGAGAGCCACTCCTTTTTACATGAGTAGCTTTTGCAGTAATTGCTCTTTGTTTAACAGCACAGGAAGGGCAGTTCTTCCTCCGGATTTTATCAGATGGTGATACCTCCCATTTGTATCCACAAACATGGCATTTCCATTTGTATTTAACAGTACTGCCTATGCAAACATACTTAGGGGCTTTTTTATTATCATAGTCCCAATCATCTAATAATTCCTTGTAAGATGCTACATCATTATATCCCGTAAGGAGCTTGCGATTTGAGCAAAAAGGACAACCATTTCCTTTATGTCTGGAATAAACACTTGCATCCCAAGAATGTCCCTTGCTGCATTTCCACCATACCTTATATCTATATTTAGCGGTGACGTCACTGGGAGTTAACCCATTATTAAGATCATAATCCCACTCTTTTGCCAAAATTGGGTCTGTAGTTGCCAAATCATTTTGTCCTTTTGCTATCTTTTTGCCATAACAATAAGGGCATTTGCCACTTATGATTTGATTATTAATAGTTCTTCGCCATTCATTTCCGCAAACAGAACACTTCCACCATACATTCCTTTCCGAATGACAATACACATATTCAGGCCTCAACGTTCCATTTTTACTTGGATGCCACATTTGGGCAGTATCAGGATATTTAACCGCTAATGAATTTTTCTTTTCAGAATACTCTATCAAAGAATATATCTGACCAGAATCCCGTTCAATATCAATATCATAAGATGTAGAGCCACCATTATTAATATGTTCATTGATATAATGAAGCACAAAAGCAATACCTTGGGTTAGATTGTTTTTTCCCAAGTAAAATGAAATAGATGTGCTGTTAAGATCCGGGCAGCCTATCTCCCTTATACTAATCAATTGAACTCCGTTGTTATGGCATATATCGTCTTTCTTTAAATCTCGAAGGGCCCCCTGCTTTGAAGCATGACCGTATTTGCCGTCATATTCTATGGCGATTTTATACTCGGGTAAGAATATATCTAGTTCAAAAGCACCTAGCCAATCAGCGCGGTAATTTGACATAACATTATCATAATACTTTTGAACATAGTATAGGACTGATTTCTCGGGAAAGGATACTCTTAATTCCTTCGAACACTCGGGGCAACCTGTTCCCCGAATTCTATCCTGTATAGCAGCTTTCCAAGAGTGCCCTTTTTTGCACTTCCACCACACTTTTGTATTTCCCCCACATAAAGATGAGGGATCAACTGTATTCTTTTCATAGTCCCATTCAGGCATTATTTCCGGATGTGTAGTAGCAATACCATTAAAGCCCTTTAAAACTTTTTTATTAGCACAATATGGGCATCCGGTGCCTTTACATCTATTGGATATTAGTGCTTCCCATTCATTTCCACATACCGAGCATTTCCACCATGCAGGTTTTTTGGAACCTGTTATTACTTCGTCTGGGAGATAAGGAGCATTCTTTTCATAGTCCCACTCAACGGCTAATTCAGGGTGTGTTGTTGTCAAATCATTAAATCCTTTTAATAATTCTTTGTTTGCGCAGTATGGGCAACCTTTTCCCTTTGTCCTACTGCGAACTTCTGCAATCCACGGATGTCCTTTTTTGCAACGCCATGAAACAGGCCGTCTTGATCCAACAGTTAATTCTGAGGGTAAAACAGTGTTAGCCTCGTAGTCCCACTCATTCAAGAGATGTGGTTGTAAAGTAGCTAGATCATTGTATCCAGGAAGAGCCCTGAGTCCTGCGCAAAATGGGCATCCGCGGCGTTCTTTTACAACGGTATCCCATTTTCCTCCACAAACATGGCAAATCCAGAAAACCCTTTCTCGAGAGCCTACCGTAATTTTATCCGGGAACAAGTTGTATTTGGAGTTTGTCTTATAATCCCAATCTAGCATCCAATTTTCATTGTCAGATACGAACCTTTTTTTCAATTGGTCTTCTCCTTGAAGTCATAATATTTAACAGTAATATGCTATACTCCTAAAATTCTACTGTCAACATACTCACCAGAAAATAAAGAATACAACGCGTAGAAAGCTTTGTTATTCTCATTATATTGCCGGGAGTTCTTCTCTTCTATCAATCTTTTTTGTAAAACGGTGTTTCTTAGCCGTCTCCCCGGATGAGGATGTCGGGCATCCAGGATGGAGTACAGGACATGACTGAGGTGATGGTGTTTACGTCAGTGTCTTCCGGACGCTCTATTATGAGTTCATCATGGACATGTCCGCGTATCTGCCAGTCAGAGAGGTTCTTTATGGCGTAGCATAACAAATCCTGGGATATTGCCTGAATAATATTCTCTACGAACTTGGGACCGTATGATTCTATGCGTCCCCTTGTCTATCAAAAAATATTGACAATACAGGAAAATAATGTTAGCATATGTTTTGCAAATTTAGAAATATTTACAAAAGTACAAAAAGGAGGAGATAAATGCCCAGAGCAGCACGAAAAAAATCCATTTCCGGAATCTACCACGTTATAATCCGGGGAAATAATCAATGCATCATTTTTTACGATCAATCAGATTACTATCATTTCCTTAAAAGGCTACAATCAGTAAAAGAGAAAACTGATTTTCAACTATACGCATATTGCCTTATGGGGAATCATGTCCATCTCCTTATCAAAGAAGGCAAGGAACCCTTAGAAATTGTTTTTAAACGCTTAGGAACCTCGTATGTACAATACTTCAATCTTAAGTATCAACGTCATGGACATCTTTTCCAGGATAGATTCTTAAGTGAAAACGTAGAGGACGACCCGTATTTCTGGGATGTACTGCGATATATTTGTCAAAACCCTGTTAAAGCAGGTCTAAGTAGCACACCTTTTGATTACCCTTGGCTGGGATGCTGGGAGATTGCAGGAGACGACAAGCTGCTAGATAAGCACGAATATTTTGATGATATTGGGATAGACAGGCTGCGCTCACTTGTTAGTATTCCATGCAAAAACCAACACCTCGAAAATGATACCAATCATAAACTGACTGATGCTGAGGCAATGGAATTGATAAGAGATAAATGCGGATGCAGTCATACGACTGAAATAGCAAATTGGACGATAAAGATGCGGGATGAAGCAGTACGTAAGTCAGTAAGGGCAGGCTTGTCCTATAGACAACTGGCTAGACTGACTGGGATTAGTAAGACTGTAATCGAAAGAATTATGAAGAACAAATGAATTTCATGGTTCTGCCGGGGACAGGGGGACGGTTCTGCCAGGGACAGGGGGACGGTTCTGCTGTCTTGCTGGGAACCGCAAGACAGCAGAACCGTCCCCCTGTCCCCGGCAAACCGTCCCCCTGTCTTCCCCTGTCACTGGATTTGCGCTATTAAATAAAGCATTTATATTGAAAAAGATAATCTTATAAGTTAGGATATAAAAAGAGAATTTGTGTAAGAAGGAGGCAGATGATAATGACATTTCCCGAGAACTTAAGGTACACAGAAAGCCACATATGGGTTGAGAAGGAAGGCAGCACCGCCACCATAGGGATCACGGACTATGCCCAGGACCAGCTGGGGGACATCCTTTTTGTTGACCTGCCGGACGTAGGAGCCGAATACACCAGAGGCGACGTCTTCTCCGAGGTGGAATCCTCCAAGACGGCTACGGAACTTCCCATGCCCATAGACGGAGAGGTTGTGGCAGTTAATGAGAACTTAGACGATGCTCCCGAAGATATAAATGATGAGCCCTACGAGGCCTGGATCATTAAGGTTAAGACAAAAGACTCTGTTGACGACCTTATGACAGCCGGAGAATACGAAGACTTTATCCAATAAGTATAGGGTGATAAGAGCCCTTTTCAGTAGATTTACGAAAATTTAATCTGACATAAATTTTTTTCAAATAATCTTTTTTTTAATGCAATTTGATTGAAATGTGGTAAACTATTGAATAGATTATTTGTAGGGGGCATCTTGTGAGCAGCAGTAACATCAAAGCAAAGCCGAACCCCGGTGCGCAAGCCGCTGCCGAACGTAAGCAGCGGGTTCAGAGACTTAAGAAAACTCTGATAGCAGTCGCCGTGGTTTTGATTTTAATTCCTATCATAGCCTGCATCTTTCTGGCTATAAAGGTTAACTCTTTACAACAGCAGATTGATTATTTGTACGAATCCAGATTCGGTAACGGAACACTCTCATCGGAGAGGCGGGTCAACAGACTGGCCGGCTCGGAAGAAAAGGGTTCATATATAGATTCAGAACCGGATGATACCGCTCCTGTGGGAAGAAGGAAGGTATATCTGACCTTTGATGACGGACCCAGTTCCAACACTGAGGCTATCCTGGAGATACTTGACAAGTATAAGGTCAAGGCCACGTTTTTCGTGGTGGGACGTACTGATGAGGATCTGGTACCTCTCTATAAGAAGATTACCGATTCCGGTAACAGTATAGGGTTGCATTCCTATTCCCATCAATACAGCATGATATATAAGGATCTGGATTCATTTAAAGCGGATTTCCATAAGATTCAGGACTATGTCAAAGAGCTGACAGGGGTGAAGACGGTGTTATACCGTTTCCCGGGAGGAAGTTCCAATCAGGTCAGCAACATTGACATGATGGAATTTATTGATTTCCTTAACAGCGAAGGGGTGGTTTATTTCGACTGGAATGCAGCTACGGGAGACGCCACTTCCAAGAATTACACGGTTAAAGAGCTGGTTAATAACGCCATCAACGGCCTTAACAAAAAGGGAGATACCATTTTGCTGATGCATGATGCATCGAATAAGGGAACTACAGTTGAAGCGCTTCCGGTGCTTATTGAAAAATTGCAGAGCATGGACGTGGATATTGTTCCGATAGATATGAGTACTAAGCCTGTGCAGCATATAAGTGCTGAGACGGTTAAAGAATAACGGATGGAGGTTAAACAGGTAGTATGAGTTTTTTTAAGGATTTCAAAGACGATTTATCTCAGGCAGTCAATGAACTTATCCCGGAGGATGATTTTGAATCTGATTTTGATGACGATGAGATGGTCGACACATTGGAGAAAGAGGATACGGCAGCAGAGGATGATGATCTGGAAGCCGTAGGAGATTTATTTGATTCTTCCAAGGAGCCCGAGGAGGAAGAGGTTCCCATAGCAGAACCTGAGAGCGTATTTAACATGGAGACTCCCGTGGAGGAGCCGGCAGAGGAGCCGACTTACGCAGCTGCCTTTGAAGAGCCTGCAGCCGAACCGGAACCCGAACCGGAACCTGCATATGAGCCGGTAAATGAGACTGAGCAAGAGACAACAGAATATAACTATTTTGAGAAAGAGGAGACGAAAAAAGTGGATAATACATTAAGCACAACAGAGCTCGGAGAAGCTACCAACACTATTACTGTTATTACAAACGGAACGAGAGTTATCGGAAGCATTGAATCAGAAGGTTCAGTAGAAGTAGACGGTATTGTAGAAGGTAATATCATATGCAACGGCAAGATCACTGTTACCGGTGCAGTTAAGGGTGATACCACATCAGCAGAATTCTTTGCTGATTCAGCTAAGCTTGAGGGCGAGGTTAAGAGCACAGGTACGGTTAAGGTAGGACTTGGTTCTGTTATCGTTGGTAATATCGGAGCCTCGTCAGCTGTTATCGCCGGTGCCGTTAAGGGTGACATCGACGTTCAGGGTCCTGTTGTAGTTGATACTTCAGCAGTAGTTATGGGTAATATTAAGTCCCGTTCAGTACAGATCAACAACGGTGCCGTTATCGAAGGCTTCTGCTCACAGTGCTACGCTGATATTGATGTTAAGGGTATTTTCGGAGAATAATCCATGGCAAGATATTTACTTAAATTAAGCGGTGAAGCCCTTGCGGGGGATAAAGGGACAGGTCTTGACGAAGGGACTTCCCTTATGGTGGCCAAACAGGTAAAGCAGATCCTTGATAAGGGGGATGAAGTTGCCATAGTTATCGGAGGAGGTAACTTCTGGAGAGGCCGTACCAGTAAGAATATAGACAGGACTAAGGCCGACCAGATCGGTATGCTGGCGACTGTCATGAACTGCATCTATGTTTCTGAAGTATTCCGTTCCCAGGGGATGAGGACTCAGATACTTACTCCCTTTGAGGTAGGTACATTTACCAAGCTCTTCTCAAAGGATCGGGCTGAGAAATATTTCAGACATAAGATGGTAGTCTTCTTTGCGGGAGGTACGGGACATCCCTACTTTTCCACAGACACCACTACTGTTCTTCGTGCCGTTGAGATTGAGGCAGACGAGATCCTTTTAGCCAAGAACGTAGACGGGGTATATGACAAGGACCCGGTACTTCACCCGGATGCCAAGAAATTTGACAAACTGACCATAGATGAAGTTGTAGAAAGAAAGTTAGGGGTTATCGATCTTACGGCTTCCATTATGTGTATGGAGAACAAGATCCCCATGAGAGTCTTCGGGCTTAAAGGGGAGAGTTGTATCGTAGACGCATTGTACGGTAAGTTTTCAGGTACGCTGATAACCGTAGATTAAAAGGAGAAAGTATTGTATGGACGAGAAGTTAACAGTATACGAGGATAAGATGAAGAAATCTCTGAATAACCTGTTGGAAGAATATGCAGGTATCAGGGCAGGCCGTGCCAATCCTCATATTTTAGACAAGCTTCGTGTTGACTATTACGGCACCCCCACACCTATCCAGCAGGTGGCTAATGTCTCTGTTCCTGAGGCCAGGATGATTCAGATTCAGCCCTGGGAGCCTAACATGGTTAAGGAGATCGAGAAGGCTATCCTTACTTCCGATATCGGCATTAATCCGACTAATGACGGTAAGATGATAAGACTCGTATTTCCGGAGCTTACAGAGGACCGCCGTAAAGAGCTGGTTAAGGATGTTAAGAAGAAGGGTGAGCAGTGCAAGGTTGCTGTCCGTAACATCAGAAGAGATGCCAATGATGCATTTAAGAAGCTGATTAAGGCTAATGAGATTTCAGAAGATGAAGAGAAGGATCTTCTTGACGATGCTCAGAAGCTTACAGACAAGTACATTGCCGAGGTAGATAAGACCATAGAAGAGAAGTCAAAAGAAATACTGACTGTTTAGAATTCTGATCTGGGGCATAGCAGTTTATGCTGTGCCCTTTTTTCAATTTAGGAGGTGTGTCATGAAAGTTCCTGAGCATATAGCCATTATCTTAGACGGTAACGGCAGATGGGCCAAGGCCCAGGGAAAGCCCAGAGCCTTCGGACATAAAAAGGGCAGTGAGGTCGTGGATGATATGTGTGATATCATGGCTGAACTGGGGGTAAAGTATTTTACGGTATATGCTTTCTCCACGGAGAACTGGAGCCGGCCGGCCCTGGAGGTTAAGGCCATAATGACTCTTTTCCGTCAGTATCTGAAGACGGCCATTAAGAGGGCTGACAGGATCAATATGCGCACCAGAGTCATCGGTGACCGCACCGGACTTGATAAGGATCTGCTGGATCTTATAGAGAAGGCGGAGGAAGGCACTAAGGATAACACCGGCATTACATTTTCCCTGGCACTAAATTACGGTTCCAGGGATGAGATCAGACGCGGGGTTACTGATATTGCCGAAAGGGTTAAGGCAGGGACTCTGGACCCTTCGGATATTACAGAGGATATTATTTCGGCCAGTCTTGATACGGCGGATATGCCGGACCCGGATTTACTTATACGCACCAGCGGCGAGCAGAGATTATCTAATTTTCTCTTATGGCAGCTGGCATACACCGAGTTTTATTTTACTGACAGGCATTGGCCGGATTTTGATAAGGAAGAACTTCTTAAAGCCATTGAGTGGTATAACGGCAGAGACAGAAGATTCGGTAAGATCAAGGAACAGGATTAAAAGACATGAAATCATTTGTTACCAGGCTTATCAGCGGGATATTTCTCGTACTGATAGCCCTCTTTTCCATCATAAAGGGCGGCGACATCTTATTCGCCGTAGTTATATTCCTTTCTATGGTGGGACTGTTTGAACTTCAAAGGGTATTCAAGGTGCAGGACAAGCTGCCTGGCTTTATGGGTTATCTGGCGGCTGCGGGGTACTATTGCCTGCTTTATTTTGGCAGGACGGATTATTATATGCTTCTTGTCCTTATCTTTATTGCCCTGCTTATGTTTGTGTATGTTTTTGCCTTTCCCAGATACAATGCCGAACAGATAATGAGCGTATTCTTCGGCGTATTCTATGTGGCGGTTATGCTTTCATACATTTACCAGACCAGGATGCTTTATGACGGAGCATTTGTGGTATGGCTTATCTTTATTGCATCCTGGGGGTCCGATACCGGAGCATACTGTGTGGGTAAGCTCCTGGGCAGACATAAGATGACACCCAAGCTCTCACCTAATAAATCCGTAGAAGGAGCCATAGGAGGAGTTATAGTGGCTGTGATTTTAGGGACGGCTTACGGATGGTTTGTTCAATATGCCCTGGGGTACTCAGACAGAACCAAGGTTATACTGGCTGTTATCTGCGGTCTGGGCTCTGTTCTGGCCCAGATTGGTGATCTGGCCGCATCAGCCATTAAGAGAAATAAAGACATTAAAGATTACGGTAATATTATTCCCGGTCACGGCGGTGTCTTAGACCGGTTTGACAGTGTAATCCTGACTGCTCCGGTGATTTACTACCTGGCATTCTTCTTCGGGCGGATGACAGGACTTTTGTAGGTGATGGTTATGAAGATTTCTATTCTAGGGTCCACGGGATCGATTGGGACCCAGACCTTAGACATTGTAAGAAGAACAGGTGATATTAAGGTGATGGGGCTGGCTGCGGGAAGGAACGTATCAGCCCTTGAAGAGCAGATAAGGGAGTTTAAGCCTGCCCTTGCCTGCCTCTTTGACGAGAAAGCCGCCGATGATCTTCGCCGGCGGGTGGCAGACTTAGACGTCAGAGTGGTATCGGGGATGGATGGCCTTATAGAGGTCGCCACACTGGATGATATAGAAACCGTAGTGGCTTCGGTGGTAGGGATGATAGGCATAAAGTCTGCCATCTCAGCCCTTAAAGCCGGTAAGAAACTGGCTCTTGCCAACAAGGAGACCCTTGTATGTGCAGGCCATATTATTATGCCTTTGTCAGAGGAGACCGGATCTCCCATTCTCCCTGTTGACAGTGAGCATTCTGCCATCTTTCAGTGTCTGAACGGAGAGGATAAGGGGGCCATAGAGAAGATATTGCTTACCGCATCGGGAGGCCCTTTCAGAGGCCGCAAGCGGGATGAGCTTTCCTATGTGATGCCTGAGGATGCTTTGAAGCACCCCAACTGGTCTATGGGCAGAAAGATCACCATAGATTCCTCCACCCTTGTGAATAAAGGTCTGGAGGTTATGGAGGCCAAGTGGCTCTTCGGGGTTAAGCCTGAGGATATTGAGGTTCTGGTTCAGCCCAAGAGTATTATCCACTCCATGGTTCAGTTTAAGGACGGAGTGGTTATAGCCCAGCTGGGGCTGCCGGATATGAAGCTTCCCATTCAGTATGCCCTATACTTCCCCAAGCGGGTGCCTACCCCGGGAGAGCGGCTTTCATTTACGGACCTTAAGAGTATTACTTTTGAGGAGCCTGACAGGGAGACCTTTAAGGGGCTTGATCTGGCCTATAAAGCTCTTGAGCGGGGAGGTAATACTCCTACCATGTATAATGCGGCAAATGAGGTGGCGGTGTCCCTGTTTTTGGACAGGAAGATAAAGTATCTTGATATAGTTGATATTATAGAGATGTGTATGGAGGAATGTACTTTCAGCGAGAATCCAAGCGTGGAAGACATCCTGGAAACAGAGCAGGAAGTACATCAACTGGTGCTGTCGAGGTATTTATGAGAATAGTTGTAGGAATACTGATATTCAGTTTAATAATACTGATACATGAGCTGGGGCATTTTATCTTTGCCAAGAAGAATGATATATGCGTCCAGGAGTTTTGTATCGGGTTTGGGCCTACTATCGTGGGCTTTACTAAGGGTGAGACCAAATATTCAATTAAGCTGCTTCCTTTGGGAGGGGCTTGTATGATGCTGGGTGAAGATGAGGATGAAGAAGCTAACAGGGACCCCAGGTCCTTTGGGGCTAAGTCTGTGTGGGCCAGGATGCAGGTGGTTCTTGCCGGCCCTGTTTTTAATTTTATTCTGGCATTTATCTTTTCCCTTATAGTTATAGGAACCGTGGGAGTTGACGTGCCGGTTATCGGTTCTCTCAAGGAGGGGGGAGCTGCCCAGAGTGCGGGTATAAAACCCGGCGATGTCATAACTTCCATTGACGGAGAGGGTGTCAGTGTTTACCGGGACGTGGATAACATCGAGGCTTTCTGCCGGAGCAACGAGATTGAGGTAGCTTACTTAAGAGAAGGTCAGACCTTTAAAGTTAAGCTTACCGGTACTCCCGTGCCGGGTACCAAGCTTACGGATTTCGGATTCAAAAGCGGAGCCGGAAGGGTAAGACTTGACTTTTTTAATACAGTTAAATATTCCGCCAATGAGGTGTTCTTCTGGATTAAAACCACCTTAAAGAGCCTGGGAACCTTATTTAAGGGGCGGGCTGATGTTAATGACATGCAGGGGCCTGTGGGAGTGGTGAAGGTTATCGCCAACACTTACGATAGGGCCTCAAACGACGGTATATTCTACATCTTTATCAACATGGTCAATATAGCCATCCTCCTTACGGCAAACTTAGGAGTGATGAATCTCCTTCCCATTCCGGCTTTAGACGGAGGAAGGTTCGTCTTTCTCGTGGTGGAGGCCATACGGCGAAAGAAGCTTAACCCAAGGATTGAAGGGGCCGTGAATGTGGCCTGCTTCTTCGTCCTTTTAGGGCTGATGATGGTGGTAATGTTTAACGATATCCGCAAGATCATTTTTCCGGGGTGATTTGAATGTATAGGGATAATACGAAAAAAGTAAATATAGGGGGCAGGGTCATAGGCGGAGGCAGTCCGGTAGCGATTCAGAGTATGACCAATACAAAGACTGAGGATGTGGCAGCTACCGCAGCCCAGATAAACGCCCTCTCTAAGGCAGGCTGTGATATTATAAGATGCGCTGTCCCCACCAGGGAGGCAGCAGCTGCCCTGTCCGAGATAAAGAAGCAGATAGATATCCCCCTGGTGGCAGATATTCATTTTGACTATAAACTGGCTATAGCCGCCATGGAGAGCGGCGCAGACAAGATCAGGATCAATCCGGGAAATATCGGGTCAGTTGACAGAATCCGATCGGTGGTTGACTGTGCTAAGGAGAGAAATATCCCCATAAGGGTGGGGGTTAACAGCGGGTCCCTGGAAGAGAACCTGGTGGAAAAATACCATGGAGTAACTGCTCAGGCTTTAGTTGAAAGCGCCCTTGATAAGGCTCACCTTATAGAAGATATGGGCTATGATAATCTGGTTATCAGTATAAAGTCTGCAGATGTTATGATGTGTGTTCATGCCCATGAACTTATAGCGGATAAGACGGACCACCCCCTTCACGTGGGTATTACGGAGTCCGGAACCATCATTTCCGGCAATATTAAATCCGCCTTAGGTCTTGGTATTATCCTAAATCAGGGCATCGGGGATACTATCCGTGTATCCCTGACGGGAGACCCCTTGGAGGAGGTAAAGTCGGCGAAGATCATCCTTCGAACTCTGGGGCTTAGAAAAGGCGGGATAGAAGTAGTATCATGCCCCACCTGCGGAAGAACCAAGATAGATCTTATAGGATTGGCAAATAAGGTGGAGAATATGGTAGCAGATATCCCCTTGGACCTGAAGGTAGCCGTTATGGGCTGCATCGTTAACGGCCCGGGAGAGGCAAAAGAAGCCGATATAGGCATAGCCGGAGGCAAAGGAGAGGGAATCCTTATAAAAAAGGGACAGGTAATAAAAAAAGTCCCTGAGGATGAACTGTTAGACACCCTCAGGGAAGAACTTTTACACTGGAAATAAGATGGATCCCATAACTGTGGAATCATTTAATAGTATATATCCTTTTTGTGAGAAATCACAAAAAAATTTCATATATTTTCTGGTAAGTTAGTCACAGATATGAAAGTTTTTCCGCCATACTTGTAAAATAAGGCAGTTTATAGTATTATTAATTCACGTAAAGCAGTATGAATAGGGGGGTTTGAAAGGGATACTTTCAAATCATCGGCAGGGTACAACAAATGGAAAAGATAAAGATCGGTTTTTTGGGCTATGGCACCAGAGCCCTGGATGCTCTGATGGCAGATGAACGTTTTGATGTAAGATATTTTTTCGCACCTTTAAGCAGGGTAGATGAATGTGTATATAAAGCCCGGGTGGATTATCCGGACATTCCCTTTTTTTATGTAAAGAATAATAAGGAACTTTCAGACCTTTTTGACAATTGCCGGGAGGCTGACTATTTTCTTATGAATGCCTGTCCCATCATTTTAAATGAGGATGTGCTGGGTAAAAAGGATGTATATAACATCCATCCCGGAAGCCTCTATACCAACAGGGGACACCAGCCCCACCAGTGGACTGTGCTTCTTGGGGAGAGGAGAAGCGAGATTGTATGCTACAAGGTGGCACCGGGGATAGACGAAGGTCTGCTTGTGGGAAGATGTGAGGAGGAGATTCCGGCAGGCGCTGATGCCCTGCAGGTATTGGATCTTTTGGAGGATCAGATTCCTAAGCTTTTAGACAGGCTTTATGACCACTTGACATTGGATACTCCTTTTGTAGAAGAGTGTACAGGGGGAGCGTACAGAAAGAACCTTGATTATCATGATTATCAGATAATTGCCCGGGATATAGGAAAACCGGACTTTTATGACGACATGATGAGAAAGATCAGAGCCCGTGTCATGAACCATGGTGCATTTATTATGCATAATGATCAGCGGGTATATGTAGATAAGCTGCTCTACGAGGAAGCGGGAAGCGAGACTGAAAGTATCAGTCTCCATGGAAAATGTGTATTCATAGAAGGCCGCAATAAAAGGTATATATTGCGGCTTAATCATATTGAGAATGCGGAGGATTTGTAATGAAAAAAAAGATTGCCAATATCATAATCTGCATTCTTTTTGTTATACCTGTGATGACTATTATTATGTCAGGTCGGACTCTTTCTCCTGAAGTAAGTGCGAAGATGGATAAGTACTTCGCCTCGGAGTCTACTCTTTTAGAGCCCCATGCCAAGAATAACGGCCATCCTTATAAGATATGCTATGTGGACATAGACCCTTACCCACCTTCGGGAGAGATGCTTTATTATCTCATAAAGCAGCTTTATGATACCGGATGGATAGTCTTTCCGGAGGGGAAGAATATAACTGATCTCCCCTTTGATCCCTCAGACCTTGATGCCGGTAAGTTTATTGATTATCTGGCAGATATAGGTACCGGGGATTACATTTCATTTTCAAGAGACCAGAATTATTACATAGCCCTGGAGGATAACGACACAGTTCAGGCCAATATCAAAAAGGGTATCTTAAACGGGGATATCGATCTGATCCTGTGCCTTGGCACCTCTCCGGGAGAGCTTGTTATTAACACCATGGCCATAAGGGATACACCTATCATGGTTTATTATTCGGTGGATCCTGTGGCGTCAGGTCTTTCCAAAACTCAGGAATATTCAGGCCTTAATAATGTATGGTGCCATACCAGCAATGAAGTATATAAGAACCAGCTTGCCTTCTATCACGACGCTTATCCCTTTAAGAAACTGGGTATGGTCTATTACAGCGAGTCCGTTGCGGCAGTTGCCACATACAGGGAAGCTGCTAAGGGACTGGGTGTTACCTTAGAGGAAGCAACCATTAAGACCTATGAAAAGGCAGAAGAGGCGGAGAACTACTATAAAAACCTTGAGGATGCTTACAGGGATATGGTGGAGAACCGGGGTATAGATGCCTTTCTGCTTAGTGCCGACATGATAAAGGAAGCGGAGAGAGTGCCGCATTTTATGGATATTTTCTATGAGAAGAATATCCCGGTATTTGTTCAGAACAGTGAATTCTCTGTGGCAGAAGGGGCAACCATGATAATGTCTGCAAGTGATGCCCGCTCCCAGGCACCCTTTGCCATAGATGCCATGATGCGCATCTTCGGAGGGGAGAAGCCGGGAGAGATATATCAGAAATTTATACCATCTCCTTACGTTACCATTAATCTGAAAAGTGCTGAAAAGATAGGCTTTAATATCGATGATGAGATAATCAGGATGGCGGAGAAGATCTATTAAGGAGGACTTTAGAATTGCAGGACGCTGCTTTTGATAAAGAAAGGAATAATATAGAGCTTAAACTGTTTTTTGTCATTCTGGTCCTAAGCCTTGCTTTTGTACTCTGGATATCGAGGATGTCCTATGACAATACGGCTATAGAGCTGGAGGAGCAATATATCAGGATACAGACAGAGGATGTAATATCAGGTATAGAAACCTCTATACGGTACGGCAAGGAACTGACCAACTTCTATGGGATCGAAAATGAGCTTTCCAAGATAACCGATGTCCAGAAGGAGAATATCGGGGTTGTGCTCCTTGACAAAGAGGGGACACCTTTTGTGGATGTTTTCCGGGATAAGGAATCCGGGAAAGATATGCTTAAGGCTGCATTAACCTTTTACTCGGAGAAGCGAACAGCCACACAGGAGTATGCCACCTTCAGGCAGGCAGGGGTTTCGGGACAGTTCTTTGTGGTAAAAGACAAAAAAAATGACCCATGCGGCTACCTCTTTGTCCTGTATAACAGGAACAGGCTGGTAGCACATCAGGATCTGGTAGGGGAGCTTATACCCTTTGGGATTATTCTCGTTCTCGTAATGATCCTTTTGATTGTTATAACAAAGAATATCAATGTAAAGAAGTTCGTCCCCATACTTATTCTTATGTTGGGACTTCTTGCATATATACTGGTTTTGTACGTAAACTTCCACTCGTCCTATGGGGATCTGGTGACAAGCAGCGCAACCCGGACGGAGCGCTATATTCAAAACACCGTGGACCGGCTGTCTTCCAGAGGTCTTCCCATGGAACGCATGGAGAGCATGAACGGCTACTTCGAGTCTGTGGCTGCCTCCAATGAAGCGGTAGGTTCCATCGAGGTATCCCATGGCAAGGTACATGCATCCGTTAATGATGCTTATCTTTCTTCAAAGATACAAAACATGACACTGTCCTTCGGAGCCATATTCGTAATCTGTCTGATGATAGCCTATGAGCTTACATTTGCCAGATCCATCATACTTGAACGAGTCTTAAACAAAAAGAATAAAGGCTCAAAGGTCAGGTTGAACGACGGCCTGGCGGGCATGATCAGAATATTCTCATTCCTGCTGTATACGGCCATATATACAAGTATGCCCTATGCAGCGGTCCTTATTCGAAACAATGAGGTGAATGTGCTCACGTACGCAAACGAAGTTGTGGCACCTTTTCCTCTGACACTTGAGCTGATTGCCGTACTTATTATAATGCTTGTGGGTCAAAGGATTTATTCCAGGGAGAAGGTCCTGCGTCTTTTCATCATAGCATTGTCTGTTTTGATCGTGGGGAATACGGCGTGTTTCTTTGCCTCAAGTGTAATATCATTAATCTTTCTCCGCGCTTTCTGCGGAATGGGATTTGCCTTCCTTAAGCTCTTCCTGAATACGGTAGTGGCTCTGGGAAGCTGGACAGAAGAGAGTCTTAAAGTCAATTTTGCTAACCTTAATGCCGGGCTTTTAGGCGGTATTACCGTGGGATCCTCTCTCGGTTCCATATTGGCGGGATCCTTCGGATATTTTGCAAATTATATTTTTACGGCGGGCCTCATATTTATCGTGCTGATATTCGGGTTATTCGTAATACCCTGGAGGAGCCTGGAATATGGCCGGTCTAAGATTATCGACGAAGAGGAAGCAACGTCGACCTCACTGATTACCGTATTTAGAAATGCTAAGGTGAGGAGTGCCATGCTCTTTACAGATATTCCCCTTAATATAGGTTTGATGTATGTTGTATCATTTTTACCGGTATATATGGGGGTTATAGGACAGCCTGCCCTGGCCACCAGTTATGCATATCTGATCAACGGTCTGGCGGGTGTATATATAGGAGTTTCCATGATCAAGCTCTTAAAGAAGCTTTCGGTTAACAGAGCTGTTGCACTGTCTATCTTCCTGGGGGCAGGGGGGATCCTGATCCTGCTTCTGGGGCAGAATGCGTTCATTGTTATTATATCCGCCGCTATCATGGGGCTCTTCGACGGCTTCGGGACACCTACCCTTACCGGATACTTTACCGGTGTCGGTAACAGGGAGCACGGCGATTCAGCGGCCCTTCTGACTTTGTACGGCAGTGTGGGAAGCGCAGTACAGATTGTCTGTCCCATACTGTATGGATTTTTGGCCAGACCGGATGGTAATCTTATGCCCATCGCAGTGTTTGGAGTGATATTTGCACTTTTCGGACTGAAATTTTTATTTAGCAAGGGGGAGCAATTATGAAAAAGAAAAGAAGTCTTGCAAGTAAGTTTATAATGGGTTTTGTTGTCGTGGGCATAGTGTTGTGCGTCATAGCCGTAAGTTTTTCGTATTCGGGCTTTGTCCAAAGTATGGAACAGCAGTATCACGACAGTGCCTATTATATAGCCGACACGGCTGAGAGCCTTATCTTCAATAATGTATCTTTAGAGGAACTGGAAAGCTTTGTAGAGGCAGCTAAAAGCGGTGACAAGGAAAAGATGGAGGCCGCCAAGAACTCTCAGGCTTATCAGAATGTTTCGAAGGCCCTGTCGCAGCTGCGGTCGAATATGGATCTTACGGATATTTATGTCACATACTATGATCCGGTACTCATAAGGAAATATGCTGCCGGGGATGACAGCATCAAGCCTCTGCTCTATGTTTTCGACAATTATTACAAAGCAGAAGAAAACTTCGCTATCGGTGATACCAGTAAAATGAATAAGCAGAATGTGGAGCTTTTCGCTGAGGTTATCGATAATAAGACTACTCAGAGTAAGTTCATAATATCCGACGGTGAGTTCGGATATAATATCTCCGCCTTGAAGCCCGTTTTATCAAAGGACGGCAAGGAGGTTATCTGTGTCATAGCGGTAGAAGAGCCTATGAGACGGGTTCAATCTGCAGCCAGAGATTTTGTTATCCGCACAGTGGGACTTCTGGTTATCGCGATCATACTTATTATCGTTTTCTTTGTTATCTATCTTTACAGGCGTGTTGTTAAGCCTATTGATGTTATTTCAAAAGAGGTTAAGAGATTTGGTGAGACCAACGACAGAAATGAGCAGTCAGAAGCAACTCTTAACTCCATAAAAACCGATGATGAGGTAGAAGAGCTGGCCATAGCCATCGATAAGATGGAGGCGGATATGCTTAAGTATGTCGATAATATTACGGCTATTACCGCCGAGAAGGAGAGGATCGGTGCAGAGCTTAACGTAGCAACCCAGATCCAGGCCGATATGCTGCCCAGTATCTTCCCGGCATTTCCCGAGCGGAAGGAAATTGATATTTATGCTACCATGGATCCCGCTAAGGAAGTGGGAGGAGACTTCTACGATTTCTTTATGATAGACGACAAACGCCTGGGACTTGTTATGGCTGACGTATCCGGTAAGGGTGTTCCCGCAGCCCTCTTTATGGTCATCGCCAAGACCCTTATTAAGAACAAAGCCCTCATCGGCGGAACGCCTTCAGAGGTATTGTCATACGCAAATGAGCAGTTATGCGAGGGGAATAAGGCAGAGCTTTTTGTTACCGTATGGTTTGCTATTATAGACCTCACCACAGGAAAGGGTATGGCGGCTAATGCAGGCCATGAGCATCCTGTATTAAAGAGAGCCGGCGGAGAATACGAACTGATACAATATCGTCATTCACCGGCAGTGGCTACCATGGAAGGAATGAAATTCAAAGAGCACGAATTTGAACTCTTCCCGGGAGACCGTCTCTTCGTGTACACTGACGGTGTGGCAGAGGCTACAAGTTCCCAAAATGAGTTATACGGTTATGAGCGTATGCTTAAAGCCCTTAATTCTGACAAGGATGCCTCCCTGCCGAATATGCTTAAGAACCTGCGGGAGGATATAGATGCCTTTGTAGGGGAAGCACCACAGTTTGATGATATAACCATGATGGTGCTGGATTACTTCGGAGCTGAAGGAAAATAGAAAGGAAACCCGGATGAAAGAAACGGTATTTAGGAAAAGCAGTGTAGAAAGTCTCGGCACACCTGAACAGCTTAATACTTATATAAAGTCGGCGACCCCCGCCACATGGGCTATTCTTTCCGCCATTATTCTCTTTCTGGCAGCAGTGTTTGCCTGGATTTATTTCGGGTGCATTTATACCAGAATTGACGGAGTGGCGGTTCAAAAGGAGGGCAGGCTTTATTGCTATGCCGACGCAGGGGAGGTTTATAAGGCTAAATCATCCGTTAAAGTGACGGTTAAAGGCCGCGACTACATTGTGGAGAAGCCAAAGACAGATCCCATTAAGCTTTCGCCCGGGGAGAATTCCGAGCACGACCTGGTGATGAGTATTGGAAAATTTACAAGCGATGACTGGGTATGCATGTTTGAACTGGGGTCTGATCCCGAGGCTACAGAAGATTATATAGGCACTGCAGTAGTAACCATCGAAGAGATAAGTCCATCAACCTTTCTGACAGGAGGCGGCAATGGCTGAACGAGTTAAATCTCCCATTACAAAAGGAGTAGCCAAGGTTCCCGTCTTAATGCAGATGGAGGCTCTGGAATGCGGAGCGGCCTGCCTGACCATGATCCTTGCTTACTATAACAAATGGATCCCCTTAGAGCAGGTTCGCTTGGATTGCGGTGTGTCCCGTGACGGATCTAAGGCGACCAAGATATTAAAAGCCGCCAGAAACTACGGTTTGGAAGCAGACGGGTTCCGGGCGGAAAAGGTTACCACCCTGAGGGATAAGGCCACATTTCCCTGTATTATTCACTGGAACTATAATCATTTTATGGTCCTTAAAGGAATAAAGGGTGACAAGGCCTATGTAAATGATCCCGGAAAGGGAGACTTAGTAATGACCCTCGAAGAGCTGGACAAAGGCTTTACGGGGATTGTTTTGCTGTTTAATCCTACGGATGCTTTTGAGCCGGGAGGAAAGCAAAAGACTGTAATAGATTATGCAAAAAACCGCCTCAAGGGAACGAGGACCGCTGTTGTTTTCGTCGTTATGACTACTATTATTTCCTCCCTTATCGGTATTATTAACCCCATTTTCTCCCGTATTTTATACGACCGGCTCCTTACGGGAGAAAACCCGGAGTGGCTTATTCCTTTTATCGGAGCCTTAGCACTGATAACCTTTGTAAAGCTTATATCGGAATGGATAAGTGCCCTGTCCAGTTTGAAGATTAACGGAAAAGTTGCCGTGGTAGGTAATATGACCTTTATGTGGCATGTTCTTCACCTGCCCATGGAATTCTTCTCCCAGAGAATGGCAGGAGATGTGCTCAGCCGTAAGAATTCCAATGCCAATCTTGCAAGAGGCATTGTCAATACCTTAGCACCCCTTTTCTTAAATACCTGCCTGATGATATTCTATCTGGTTGTGCTTCTGGGATACAGCGTGCCTCTTACCCTTATAGGCATAAGCTCTATATTTATTAATATATTTGTGGCACAATGGATATCTTTAAAACGCCTTAATCTGGCCAGATCCCAGCTGCGTGCCGATGGATTGTTTGAGGGCTGCACCGTTGCCGGTATGGAGATGATGGATACCATCAAGGCCTGCGGAGCGGAAAACGGTTTCTTTGAAAAATGGTCCGGATATCAGGCCAATGTCAACGAGGGACATTTTGATTCCCTTAAAGCAGATATCAGGCTGGCTGTTATTCCGGAGATAATATCTTCTCTGGCCAACATAGCAGTGCTTATAAGCGGTATCGTAATGGTTATTAACGGCCATTTTACCATAGGTATGGTTATGCAGTTCCAGACATACTTAAACATGTTTATGGGACCCGTGGGTTCTCTTATCAATGCCCGGGGAACACTGCAGCAGATGCGGGCAGAGATGGAGCGTATCGAGGATATTATGGAATACCGTGAGGATGTTGTAGAAGGCTCCTTTAATGATGAGGAGGAAGAATCTTATGAGAAGCTCTCAGGGGAATTTGAGATTAAGAATGTTACCTTCGGTTATTCCAAACTGGAAGAACCCCTCATTTCCGATTTCAGCCTCAAGGCGGAGCAGGGAGACCGTATTGCCCTGGTAGGTGCTTCGGGATGCGGAAAGTCTACCTTGTCAAAGCTTATTTCCGGCTTGTATGTACCCTGGAGCGGTCAGATTCTATTTGACGGCAAGGCCATTTCCGAGATCAATAAAAATGTCTTCCGCAGCTCTGTAGCGGTTGTGGACCAGGATATAACATTATTTGAGGATTCCATATCCAATAACGTAAGGATGTTTGATCCTACCATAGAAGATTTTGAGATGATAATAGCCGCCCGTGATGCCCAGATTCATGATGATATTATGCAGCGTCCCGGGGGGTACAAATACAACCTTAAAGAAGGGGGAACAGACCTCTCCGGCGGTCAGAAACAGAGGATGGAGATCGCCAGGGTTCTTGCTCAGGACCCCAAGATAATTATCTTAGACGAGGCCACATCTGCCCTGGATGCCAAGACAGAATACGATGTTGTTGATGCCATTAAAGATCGTGGCATTACCTGTATCGTGGTTGCCCACAGATTATCCACCATCAGAGACTGTGATGAGATACTGGTTCTTGACAAGGGCCGGGTAGTGGAGAGAGGCACCCATGAGGAACTGTATAAACTGGGCGGATATTATACCCGTCTTGTAACCAACGAATAAAGGAGGACAAGGATTTGTCTTTTCTTGACAGCCAGATAAAAGAAAGAATTGAATCTGAGAATATGCTTATGGCGGATATGCTGGCAGATGCGGCGGGAGCCGTTATGGGCAGGCGGGTAGCCGAAGCTATGAATGATGACCGGATAGCCGCGAAGAATGCCCTGGAGCGGGTTCTGAAGTACTATCACGTCAAGCCCAGAGAGCTTCCGGATGAGATCATTGATGTTAATGATCAGATCGACTTTCAGACCAGGCCCCATGGGATCATGACCAGACGGGTTAAGCTTACCGGTGACTGGTATAAGAATGCCTTAGGCGCCATGATCGGCATTAAAAAAAGTGACGGTAGTGTAGCGGCTCTTCTTCCCAGCGGCTTTGTAGGATACAAATATGTAGATGAGAAGACGGAAGAAGAGATTAAGATAACCGGGAAGAACGTGGATCTCTTTGAGGAAGATGCCATAGTATTCTACAGACCTTTTCCCATGAAGGCCTTAGTCCTTAAGGATATAGTCAAATACATGTATCTTGCTATCCCCAAGACGGATATAGCCATGGTTGTTATTGCAATGGCTGCCGTTACGGGAATAGGTATGTTTCTGCCGGTTATCAATAATTTCATATTCTCATATGTAGTAAAGACCCGGAGCAGCATGCTCCTTACCGGTGCGGCCATAGCCCTGGTATGCATGTCGGTTTGCTCTATTCTGGTGAGTATGTTAAAAACTCTGGTTAACCAGCGTATTGACATGAGACTGTCCCTGACGGTTCAGGCGGCGACCATGATGAGGATCCTTTCTCTTCCAATGAATTTCTTTAAGAAATATAATTCCGGAGAAATGACTACCAAGTCAAAGAATATGAGCGTGTTATGCGGCATGATCGTAAACGCCCTGTTTTCTTCATCATTGTCGGCTGTATTTTCACTGGCCTATATTACCCTGATCTTCAGGTATACACCGGCACTTGTGATACCGGCCATCCTTATAACACTGGCAACCGTGATCTTTTCCCTTATAACCACCTTTGCCCAGATGAAGATAACCCGTGAGCATATGATACATGCGGCCAAGGAATATGGTATGTCCTTTGCCATGATGCACGGAGTCCAAAAGATCAAGCTCTCCGGGGCTGAGAAGAGGATGTTTGCAAGATGGGGAAGGCTCTATACGGAGGAGGCCAGATTAACCTATTCGCCACCGATGTTTTTAAAGGTTGCTCCTGTAATAAATTCGGCCATATCAGCGGTGGGACTTATCGTTATGTATTATATGGCGGTAGTATCAGGTGTATCCGGAGCTGACTATATAGCCTTTAATTCGGCTTACGGCATGGTATCAAGCGCATTTATGACTATGGCGGGGATGACTGCAACCATAGCACAGATCCAGCCGGTTTTGGAGTCGGTAGAGCCTATAATGGCAGTGGAACCGGAGATAGACGAGGACAAGGAGATCCTTACTTCCGTCAACGGAATGATAGAACTGGACAGCGTATCTTTCAGATATGATGAGTCTATGCCCTTTATAATAGATGACTTAGATCTTAAGATCTATCCCGGCCAGTATGTGGCCATAGTGGGAAAGACAGGCTGCGGCAAGTCTACCCTGGTAAAACTTCTTCTGGGATTTGAGAGACCTGAGAAGGGGGGTATCTATTATGACGGTAAGGACGTTAATTCCGTAGATCTTAAATCGCTTAGAAGTAAGATTGGAGTTGTTCTTCAGGACGGCAGGTTATTTAACAGCGACATATATTCAAACATTGTAATATCCGCACCTTATCTTACGGTGGATGAAGCCTGGGAGGCTGCGGAGGTGGCAGATATAGCCGAGGATATACGTTCTATGCCTATGGGAATGTTCACCATGATCTCGGAAGGCAGCGGCGGCATCTCGGGAGGGCAGAAGCAGAGACTTATGATAGCCAGGGCTGTTGCTCCCAAGCCCCAGATACTTATCCTGGACGAGGCTACATCGGCACTGGATAACATAACCCAGAAGAAGGTATCGGAGGCCCTTGATAGGCTTTCCTGTACCCGTATAGTTATAGCCCACAGGTTATCTACCATTAAGCAGTGCGACCGTATCATAGTCCTGGACAAGGGAAAGATCATCGAGGACGGAAAGTACGATGAACTTATAGAAAAAGACGGATTTTTTGCCGAACTGGTGGCAAGACAGAGAATAAACGATAACGATTAAGAAGCAAGGGGGCATTTTATATGGCACGAGAATTAAAAATAAAGAAAAATAAGGAAGACGACAGGATGGTGGTTACCGTTGAAGGCAGGATTGATGCCAACACGGCGGTGAACTTGGATAAGGAGCTGTCAGAGGCTGTTACCGAGGCAAAGACCTTGATAATTGACTTTGACCGGTTAGAGTACATATCTTCGGCAGGACTGAGAGTCCTTCTGGGCGCAAGCAAGGCCGTTAAGAAAGACGGCGGTGATATAAAGATAATCAATGTAGGGGATAATATCATTGAAATATTTGCGGTTACAGGTTTCTTAAACAAACTTGATATCACCAAGAAATAGCAGTCACAGGGGTTTTTTAAACAGAGGGGAGATATAATATGCAGGCTGGTGAGGGTTTAATCGGTTTTTTTAGAAAACAGACGTGGATAGTGAGAGCCTGTTTTTATATCTGCCTGGCTATGACTTTGGGAGGCGTTGTATTCCTGAGATTCAGCGGTGTGGCTAATCTTTCTAAGGGCACATGTCTGTCTCTCGGAGCTGATATAGTAGCCATGGCCATATCAACCGTCCTGCTCTACAGCTGTAAGCAGGATAGGAATCTGGACAGTAATTATACAAAGATCTTTGTTATGCTTATTACCATGACCTCTGTTCTTACCTTTACCGATCTGGCCAGCTGGCTGGTTCAGGATGCACCGGAACTGCGGACGTGGAATATCTTCATAACCACGGCTAATTATACCAGCGAGTCTGTCTTAAGATACTTTTTCTTCAGATATGTTATTGCCCAGCTGGAATTGGAAGGTAAGCTGGTTAATGTAATTACCCGGATAATGAATTATCTGATGATACCTGTTCTTATATTAAACCTTGCTAATCTCTTTTATCCCGTTTATTTTTATGTTGATTCCATGGGAGTGTATAGCAGGACTGATCTTTATCTGCTCAGCCACGTTTATAACATTATTACTGTTCTGGTAGCTTTGGGTGGAATGATAGTTTCCACGGTACCCGTTAAGACCAAAATTATAAGCGCATCATTTATCCTGATCCCTGTAGCGACGAATCTGGTGACGGGAATTAATCAGGAGATTACCGCCCGTCATTCCGCCATGCTGGTTTCCATCGTGCTGATATACGGCGTTCTTTTCGCAGAACGTGAGAAAACCCTTATTTCCACGGAAGATGAGCTGGCCATGGCCAATAATATCCAGGCTTCCGTTATACCCAACATTTTCCCTGCCTTTCCCGAAAGACAGGAGTTTGATGTATACGGGTCCATGGACGCTGCAAAAGAGGTAGGAGGGGACTTCTTTGATTTCTTCTTTATTGATAAACATCACCTGGCCATGGTTATGGCGGATGTGTCGGGAAAGGGTATTCCTGCGGCGCTTTTTATGATGTCGGCTAAGATTATAATAAATGACCGGGCCATGATGGGTGGTACTCCCGCAGAGATCCTGGAATATGCCAATGCAAGAATCTGTGCCAAGAATGAGGAAGGAATGTTCGTAACCGTATGGCTCGGTATCCTTGATATCACAACAGGTGAACTGACCTGCGCCAATGCGGGCCATGAGTATCCCTGCTTTTGCAGAAATGGTGAGTTTGAACTCTATAAGGACCTTCACGGTTTTGTTGTGGGCGGTGATGAGGACGAAGAATATGAAGATTATGAGATAAAACTGGAGCCCGGGGATTACATTTTCCTCTATACCGACGGTCTTCCGGAAGCCAATAATGCAAAGGGAGAACTCTTTGGTAATGACAGAATGATGGAGGTACTAAACAGGGGTAAGGACTTGCCCCCCAGGGAGCTTCTGGAACTGGTAAAGAAATCAGTGGCTGATTTTGAGCAAGGAGAACCTCAGTTTGATGACCTGACAATGCTGGCAGTAAAGTATAAGGGCATCGCTAAAAGCGTGGTTATTACGGCCCGGCGGGATAAGCTATACGATGCCATGGATTTTATCGATATGTTTTTGTCGGTGCATAAGTGCTCTGAAAAGTCCCTGATGGAGATAGAAGTGGCAGTTGAAGAGATATTTATCAATATAGCCAGCTATGCCTACCCTGAAGGGCAAGGGGATGTGCGGATGGAAGCAGAAGTGGATGGCAGCCCCGAAGTGCTGACCCTTCGATTTTTAGATAAGGGAATCCCTTATGATCCTTTGGCAAAAGAGGATCCCGACACCACTCTTTCAGTGGAGGATGCCCCCATAGGCGGCCTCGGTATCTACATGCTGAAGCAGAGCATGGATGAGATGTTCTATGAATATAAGGATGGACAGAATATCCTGACCATTAAGAAGCAGCTGTAAAAAGTGTTTGACGTTTCCTCCATATCTTTGTATAATCAATCCAATGGGAATTTTTTCGCTTCAACGCGCTAAAGTTTTCGTTTATGCAATGAGTTAGGAGGACAACAAAATGAAGAAAAAATTACTATCAATACTGCTTGCTTGCGCAGCTGTAACCCTGGCAGCCTGTGGAGGATCTTCTGCTCCTGCCGGATCATCATCTGCAGCCGCCCCGGCCACATCTGCCGCATCATCAGCAGCTGCAGGAGCTGCTTCATACAAGGTGGGTATCTGCCAGCTTGTACAGCACGAAGCTTTAGATGCCGCTACCAAGGGCTTTAAAGAGGCTCTTACCCAGGCACTGGGAGATAAGGTAAGCTTTGACGAGCAGAATGCCCAGGGCGATTCCAACACCTGTTCTACCATTATCAATGGTTTTGTATCAAATAAGGTTAATCTGATCCTTGCAAATGCTACACCTGCTCTCCAGGCAGCAGCTGCCGGAACTAAGGATATCCCCATCCTCGGTACATCTATTACCGAGTACGGCGTTGCATTGGAGATCAAGGACTTCAAGGGTACCGTAGGAAGTAACATCTCCGGTACATCAGATCTTGCACCCTTAGACGGTCAGGCTGACATGGTAAAGGAATTATTCCCGAATGCTAAGAAAATAGGCCTTTTCTACTGTTCTGCAGAGGCTAATTCAAAATACCAGGTTGACACCATTAAGAAGTTCCTTGAAGAGAAGGGTTATAGCTGCGAGATGTATGCCTTCTCAGATTCAAATGACCTGTCATCTGTATTAACAAATGCCGTTAATGCATCTGACGTGATCTATATTCCCACAGATAATACCGCTGCATCAAATGCAGAGCTTATCAACAACATCTGCAGTAATGCAAAGAAGCCTGTTGTAACCGGTGAGGAAGGAATCTGCGCAGGATGTGGTGTTGCTGCACTTTCCATCAGCTACTATGATCTTGGTGTTGCTACAGGAAAGATGGCAGCTAAGGTTTTAACCGGAGAGGCTGATATTAAGTCCATGCCTATCGAATATGCTCCCACATTTACCAAGAAGTACAATCCAGATATCTGCAAGAAGCTTGGAATAAATGTTCCCTCCGATTATAAGGCTATAGGACAATAATTCTTTTGGAGTAATAAGTTATAATGAATGTTTTAAATCTTTTTTCCGCCATGCCGGGTGCCATAGCCCAGGGTCTTATCTGGGGTATCACGGCTATTGGCATTTACATTACATTTAAGGTACTGGATATCGCCGACCTTACCGTAGACGGCACCTTATGTACGGGAGGCGCTGTCTGCATCATGATGATGCTTTCCGGTCAGAATGTCATCGTTTCCATGGTGGCAGCTACGGCTGCCGGCATGCTGGCGGGACTGGCTACCGGATTCTTGCATACATTTATGGGAATACCGGCGATCCTTTCCGGAATACTTACCCAGCTGGGATTATACTCCGTTAACCTTAAGATCATGGGTAAAGCCAATCAGGCCATTAATGTTGATAAGTATGACCTCCTGGTTTCCCTCCGGTTTATCAAGGATGTTCCCTTTTATAAGAACCCCATTTTTGTGGTTTCCATTGTTCTTATAATTCTGATCGCCATCCTTTACTGGTTCTTCGGAACGGAGCTGGGATGTGCCCTTAGAGCCACCGGCTGTAACGGTAATATGGCAAGGGCCCAGGGTATTAACACTAATACTTCCAAGGTTCTGGGACTGATGATCTCCAACGGGTTAGTTGGTTTATCCGGAGCTCTCCTTGCTCAGTATCAGGGTTTTTCGGATATTAATATGGGAAGAGGCGCCATTGTTATCGGTCTGGCTGCCATTATAATAGGCGAGGCCATCTTCTCACGCATTTTCCATAACTTTGCCTTAAGACTTCTGGCAGTTGCCATCGGATCCATTTTATACTACATGGTATTGCAGGTAGTAATCTGGCTTGGAGTAGATACCAATATGCTCAAGCTCTTATCTGCTATAGTTGTTGCTATATTCCTTGCACTGCCATACTGGAAAGACAAGTATTTTTCAAAGCCCAATAAAAAGATCGGAGGTGACGGAAATGCTTGAAATGAAACACGTGACCAAGATCTTTAATCCCGGTACGGTAAATGAGCACGTTGCCCTGAATGATTTTAATCTTACGCTGGAAGACGGAGATTTTGTTACCGTTATAGGAAGCAACGGAGCCGGTAAATCATCCATGATGAATGCCATCGCAGGTGTATGGCTGGTAGACTCCGGAGAGATCCTCATTGACGGGGTTAACATAACCAAACTTCCGGAACATAAGAGGGCTAAGTTCCTGGGTCGTGTATTTCAGGATCCCCGGACAGGTACCGCATCCACCATGTGGATAGAGGAGAATCTGGCTCTGGCTAAGCGTCGTGGTAAGACAAGATCCCTTTCCTCCGGTATTACCCGTAAGGAATCCGAGGAATACAAGGAGATGCTTAAGATACTGGGACTGGGTCTGGAAGACCGTTTGACTACCAAGGTAGGGCTCCTTTCCGGCGGACAGAGGCAGGCTCTGACACTTCTTATGGCTGCCCTGCAAAAGCCCAAGCTTTTACTCCTGGATGAGCATACGGCGGCCCTTGACCCCAAGACCGCGCAGAAGGTTCTTGAGACCACAGAATACATAATTAAGAGGGATAACCTTACCACCTTAATGATCACTCATAATATGAAAGATGCAATTGCCCACGGCAACAGGCTGATCATGCTTAAGGACGGACATGTCATTCTGGATATCCGGGGTGAAGAAAAGAAAAACCTCACCGTGGGAGACCTGCTTCAGAAGTTTGAAGCGGTAAGCGGTGAAGAATTTACAAGCGATAAGGCTATCCTGGGATAGATGTATAAACTAAATATTTAAAAGTATTAATAAAAGGGGCTGCCGTGATGGCAGCCCCTTTGAATTATCTTAATGATGGCATCCGCCGTGGACATGATGTCCGCGGGAATGACCTTCACCGTGGTCATGGTCGTGATGGTCACAGTTAGCTTCTCCGCTGGCATCAAGGGTGCCGGCTAAGAGGGCTTCAACTGCTGCGTCAGTATTGCCCTGTGCTCCCGCATAGAGCTTGATGCCTGCCTCTTCAAGGGCTCTCTGGGCACCTCCGCCTATGCCACCGCATATAAGGGTGTCAACATTTGCAACATTTAATATTCCTGCCAGGGCACCGCAGCCTTCTCCGCCTGTTCCCAGAATCTGAGAATCCACAACTTTGCCCTCTGCTATGTCATAGACCTTAAACTGCTCTGTCCTGCCGAAATGCCCGAATACATTCCCGTTATCGTATGTTACTGCTACTCTCATGATATTATCTCCTTTTTCCTTAATATTAACCTGAAAATGATCAGACTCCCTGTCAACCTGTATGTTCCCGCCGGATATGGAGAGTCTCTTGCCTTCCACCACAGCCCCCACCAGTTTCTTTCTGGCGCTCTCATACATGGCTGTAACGGTGGTCCTGGCAACCCCCATCCGCTGGGCGGTCTCTTCCTGGGTGAGGCCTTCGTGGTCTAAGAGTCTTATGGTCTCATACTCATCGATGGACATCATTATAGCCTCTAAGGTATCCGGATCCCCATCTTCGGGAATGAATGAGTAGTGATCCGGAAAACTGCGTATCTTCCTGCACTTAGGCTTCCTGGGCATAATAACCTCCCTTTTGAAACAAAATTGACATATGTCAAGAATTAATATAACAGGAATTCTGACATATGTCAATATAATTTACTTTATTAAGATTCTACCGGTAGTTGCTGTTTTACGATGCATCTACGACGCTGCGTAATAGAGTTTTATCATTTCTGCAAGGGTCATGTCGGTGCAGCGCTCTTTGTTAGCCTCCCTGCATTTAGAGAGAATGTTCTGAAGCTGCGCCTGGCGTAACACTCCTTTGCCACCTGTTAAGGTTGAGAATAATTCTGTGTTTGTCATTTCCGAGAAGTCTTTTGTAGCAGTCATCATATGGACATCCTCCTTTAGCTTAGATTTTAAAAAAAGGGCGGTACCTCTTTTTCTAACTAAAGTATAATACGAATGTTTATATGATACAAACGACAATTTATCCTGATTAACATTACAAAACGTCATGAATAAATATATCCTTAACCCGTTCTATAAACCTCTTGGCTGCAGGTGAAGCATCCTTTAATGACGGAACAGCAAGCCCGATATTTACATACCTGGCAGGAGAGAGGGGAACCTCTGCCACATTAATGGTTTCACGCCATTTTCTGGAGATCAGTTGCTGCTCAAAGCTGATGCCTAAGCCTGCTTCTACCATATTATAGGTAGTAAATGCATCCTTTGTTGAATATCTCTCGTTCATAACAAGATTCTCGGACTCTATCAGCCGGTCCTGGTCTGAGTCCTGATTTGGAAATGTGTGAATAAAGGGATATTTTTCAAGGTCGGATATTTTGAAGGTTGAATTTGATGCCTTCGGATGATCAGTCGGAAGCCAGGCCACCATCCGGTCCTTGTATAGCGGAATCCAGTCACAGTTAGCCGATTTGGAAGGCTCGCCACAGAAGCACAGGTCAACGGATTTCTCGTTCAGCCGCCTGGCCATTTCTCTGTTACCGCCTTCTATTACATAGATCTTTATCAGGGGATATTTTTCCTCAAATTTTTTAAGGATGCCCGGCATCCACATGGAGGAAACACTGAAGTAACTGCCGATGGTGAGAGTCCCTTTAACAACCCCCTGAATATCAAGCCCCATTTCCTCCGCTCTGCGGTTTGAACGGACGAGATCCCTTATGGCCGGGAGCATGGCCTTGCCGTTCTCCGTAAGGACCACTCCTTTTTTCTGGCGGACAAAGAGGGGAAATCCTAGTTCTGTCTCCAGGGCACCTATCATCCGGGTAATGCCTGACTGGGTATACCCCAGGGTCTCCGCAGCGGCAGTAAAACTGCCTCTGTCAACAGCAGTCAGAAATGCTTCACATTTTAAAATATCCATAGTATCTCCTTTTCATGATGATTTGTCATACTTATAATGATAAACTGTTGTCGCCGTCATGTCTATATCTATTAGAGAAATTTTGTAAAATAATACTTCGCACCATAATTGACAACCACTCCGCCATATCGGATAATTATAGAAAATATGACAAGGGGACAGACCCCCTGTCATAAAATCGGGGAGGGGGCCTGTTTAAATGAAATCAACGGAACAGAAGGAAAAGATAAAGATTTTTGGGGCATCTGACTGCTATGGACTTACCGATGAACTGTCCTTCACCCTCCGTCTTACTTATGGGATGAGAGATGAGGTGGATGAGGAGTGTTTCTGCGAGGCAGTTCACATGCTGGAAGAAAGGTTCTCATACCTGAAAATAACCCTTTTGAAAGACTGGCATGAGTTTTATTATGTTGAGAATGCCAGACCATGGGTTGTAAAGAATACGGACCGGTCGATTCCGTTAAACGGCGAGGAGAGTAATTTCCACCTTCTTGCATTTTCCTATTTTAATAAGACGATTTATATAAATGCCTATCACGGCCAGTTAGACGGAACCGGGCTTTTTCGTCTGGGAAAAGCCCTGATCTACTATTATTGCTGCCGCCGATATGGCAGACGGCTTAGTGTTCCTGATGTGGCTCTTCCGGAGGATGAGATACTGCCGGAGGAATACAGGGATGCTTACCTGCATTTTTTTAAAAGACCCTTGCCGGATGAGAGAAATGTCCTATCCCCTCAGAAAGTTGTAAAGAGCCCTATGAAACTGGACCGGATGGGCCTTGTTCGTAAGGGGAAGAGGACTACATTTAAGATCCGGGTTCCCCAGGCCGATCTGATGAAGTACTGTTCTTCCTATGACGGTTCCCCGGTTACGGCTATTGCCCTTATGACGGCGGAGTCTGTCTACCGCCTTCATCCGGATTCGGATAAGGAGATCGTAGTGGGTGTCCCTGTTAATCTGCGGCCTGCCATGGGGTTAAAGGTTTCTCACTGCAATACCTATTCAAAGGTTTTTATTGAGTATTCGGACCGGCTGCGGAGCAAAGACTTTGAAATGCAGGGTACCATTTGCCGAGGCACCATAATACGATATACCAATGAAGCTCTCCTTCGGAAACAGGTAAAGAAGTACTGCAAAATGCTCTCAATGTTAAACCTCATTCCGCTGACATCCTTAAAGAGGCTTGCTGCAAGTGTCGAGGCTGAAAAGATGAAAAAAGGGGAAACAGCGGATGTAACCTATGTGGGCAAGTGCGAATACGGAGAAATGGAAGAGTACCTCACGGCCATGTTCCTTGATGTGGATGCTTACGGGCTGGGATTGGAAGTCCTGATCTCGTCATTTGGGAACAGATTTTTTATCAGTCTTGATCAGGATTGGGAGGATAAGCCTTATACCGATTCTTTTCTTGAAGTACTAAGAGACCGCGGAATATCCTATGAGGTCATGTATGACGGGCAAAATGATATTCCCGTGATGAAGAATATATAAACCTGACAAGGGGACAGACCCCCTGTCAGCTTTTCTGTTAGAGGAAACAGCCATGACGAAACCATCACCCATAAAATATTTGATTAGCATTATCCTTTCGTGTCTGATATGTATGCTGACTTTCCCGGGCTGCATCGGCGCCGGAGCCCCGGCTGCCGGGACAGTGGGGATAGCTATGCCCACTAAGAATCTGGAGCGTTTTGTGAGGGACGGCGAGTTTCTTAAGACACAATTCGAGGCGGCAGGTTATAATGTAGAAATCCGTTATTCAAATGATGATTCCGGTCAGCAGAACAATGACGTGGAATATATGATCGCTGATCGGGTTGATCTTCTTATCATATGTGCCGTAGACGGCGTGACCCTGTCCCAGACACTAAAAACCGCCGAGGAGTATGGCATCCCGGTGGTGGCCTATGACAGACTCATAATGAATTCAAGCGCAGTGGACTGTTATATTTCCTTTGATAATTATACAGTGGGTAAGCTTCAGGGTGAATTCATGGCAAAGGCGCTGGGGCTGGACGAGAGGAATGACCCGGCCAGGCTGGAATTCATCGCGGGGGATCCTGCTGATAACAATGCTCCGTATTTTTTTCGGGGTGCATATGATGCCTTAGAGCCGTACCTGGATTCAGGCAAATGCAAGGTCCTTTCGGGAAAGACCGCATTTACCCAGTGTGCCACCCAGGATTGGTCCACAGATAAAGCATATGAGAATATGCAAAATCTTCTGGCCTCCTACTATGTCGGTGGCGAGAGTCTGGATGGTGTATTATGCTCAAATGATAGTGTGGCTCTCGGGGTCAGCCGTGCCATTGACTCCGACTATAACGGGAAAGCACCTGTTATCACCGGGCAGGACGGAGATATTATCAACCTGCGTAATATCGTTGACGGCAGACAGACCATGACTGTATTTAAGAACGTAAATGATGAGGCGGAGGCGGCTCTGGAGGTTTCCAAGGCCATCCTGCAGGGCGAGACTATAGGGAGTAACCTTTTATCCGTCATAGACGCCAGTGCAGCCTTTGATGATACATCCTATTATAACGGGAAAAAATATGTGAGTTCATTCCTGCTTGATCCCACGGTCATCACAAAAGATAACCTAGATGAGCTGGTGGATACGGGTATGTACAGGTGGGATAATGACCACCGCTATCTTGTAGCACAAGACCGATGAGCAAGCTTTCCGCGGGCTCTCTTGTTCTCATATTTACCGATTATGGAAAGTCCGATGGTTCCGTCAGCGATAAGAGTGGAAATGTGTTCTATAAATCTTAAATTAAAACCGATATTCATCATATCTGCTATCGCCAGAACCAGCTTCAGCCCGTCCGCCGCAAGGAGCATGTAGAAAAATAACCGGGTCTTCTTTTCTCCGAGATCTTTTCCAAAGGCCAGCATAAGAAGGAGAAATATCTTGCAGACGTTCAGGACGCTTATAAGGATCAATATGATATTGACCTCGAAGAAAATAAGATCAATAAGAATCGTCATTACACATGAAATGACATTAAGGAGCAGGAAGCATTTATAATAGGGGGCCGCCTGTTTATCATAACCCTTTAACAGATGCAATGCGCCTGCGATGAACATACACAGCAATACCAGCATAAGTAAGATATCCGCAAGGTTTAAAAACCTGTCTCTTTCGGCGACTGCGTTTCCATACTGTCTGGCAAAATTAACCATGTTGCCGATAATACCGGCGATCATTACTATCATAATTATCAGGTGGCCTATCATCAAAGATTTTGTTTTTTTCATATTATCACTATTCTTACCTATTCTTCAAAATAATCCGGCATCCATTATATTATAATAAACAGAAGTGTTTGTAAACACTATCATAAATATGGCTTTCAGTGGCGAAAAACCGTCAGACATGTTAGTATAGGGATGTATTTCTCTGATATGGATAGGCGGATACAGACACGTATTGGTGGGATGATTACCACCGCTGCCGATCGGCAGCGGATTAGGATAGGAGAAATGATTTGTCGGATATACTTCTACATATGGACAACATAAAAAAGAATTTTTCCGGAGTACAGGCACTTTCGGGCGTTAATCTGCAGGTAGCCCGGGGTGAGATACACGCCCTTATGGGTGAGAACGGCTCCGGCAAATCCACCCTGATGAATATCTTAGGCGGAGTCTACCCTTATGGAACCTATGAAGGGGAGATAGTCTATGAGGGCAGGCAGTGTCATTTTAAGAGCATTAAGGACAGCGAGAAAAGGGGCATAGCCATTATCCACCAGGAACTCTCCCTTATTTCCGGCCTGTCCGCAGGGGAGAACATTTTCCTGGGAAATGAGAAAAAAGGGCGCTTTGGAGCCATAGACTGGGATAGTACCTATAGAGAGGCACAGGATATATTAAAAAGCATCGGTGCAAATATTGATGTCATGACTCCGGTGAGGGATCTTAGCGCAGGAAATGTACAAATGGTGGAGATAGCCAAAGCCATAGGCAAGAAGGCCAGGCTCCTGATATTGGATGAGCCTACTTCCTCATTAAATGATGAAGAATCAAAGAGACTGCTTGACCTCCTGCTGGAATTTAAAAAATCAGGCATAACATCTATCATCATTTCCCATAAGCTTAAGGAGATCACTTACGTAGCCGACCGCCTCACGGTTATCCGTGACGGCAGGACGATAGCCACACTTGATAATAATGACCACAGCATTGATGAAGACCTGATCATAAAGCATATGGTAGGCCGGGAGCTTGACAGCCTCTATCCCCCCAGGGATGTCACAGTGTCCGAGGAGAAGGTTCTTGATGTAAAACACCTTTATTTGCAAAACTTAGGGAGAACACACCGTGGGCGGAAACATAGCCTTGAGGATGTCTCATTTTACCTACGAAAAGGTGAGATAGTCGGAATCGCCGGACTGCAGGGTTCGGGACGGACTATTCTGTGCAGGAGCCTCTTTGGATGTTACGGCAGGGGAGCAGTAAAAGGCGAGGTGACCTTCCTTGGAGAGCGGGTTTTGTTTTCCAATCCGAAAGAGGCCATAAAAAACGGTCTTTGCTATGTTACGGAGAACCGTTTCCAAAACGGACTGCTTCTTGATAAACCGGTGGTGGACAATACAACTCTTTCAGCCCTTTGGAGGGTGACGGAAGGGGTCGTCATCAACAGGGAGAAGGAGTTAGAGGCGGCATCAAAATATGCCGGTCAGATGCAGACCAGGCTTGAGACTATATTTGACAGGGTAGGGAGCCTTTCCGGAGGTAACCAGCAAAAGGTTCTTCTGGCAAAATGTTTTTTTGCGGAACCTAAGGTGCTTCTCCTTGATGAACCCACAAGAGGTATTGATGTAGGAGCAAAATATGATATCTATACCTTAATAAACAGATATACACAGGAGGGCGGTTCGGTGGTCATGGTGTCCTCTGAGATGGCCGAGCTTATCGGTATGTGTGATCGTATATATGTAATGAACGAGGGCCGGATAGTCGGGGAACTTGAGGCCGCAGAAGCAACCCAGGAAAAGATAATGCGTTTTATCGTATAAGCTACTGTGAATAGTGACGAATCGAAAGGTAGAGGATAGATCCATGAGAACTGTAATAAAAGAATATACCATGAGTATAGCCCTGGCAGTCATTTTCATTGCAGCGGTTATCGTGACAGGGGGAAGGATGCTGTATCCCCAGAATCTGTCCAATCTGCTGACCCAGAATGCCTATGTCCTCATACTTGCCGGTGGGATGCTGATGTGCATCTTATCCGGAGGAAATATAGATCTCTCCGTGGGTGCGGTGGCATGTCTTGTGGGAGCTGTATGTGCCAGGATTTTAGAGACGGGCTGGGGCTTTTTGCCTGCATTGGCAGCAGGCTTAGGACTGAGCCTGGTAATAGGATTGTGGAACGGGTTCTGGATAGGCAAGATCCGGATACCTTCATTTGTGGCGACACTGTCGGGAATGTTCCTCTTCCGGGGACTTGCCAGAGCCATACTTAACAGCAGGACGGTTGCGGTGACAGATGAAGGGTTTTTAAATATTTTTTTCTCCTATATCAGGATTCCGGGTTTGGATGACGGACCAGTCAAGTTATCGTGTATACTGCTGGGTATCATTCTGTCGGTAGTTACGATGGTCATAACTGTAAGGAAACTGCATGGACGAAAGGAAATTCTATCAGGCGCCCATCTGGCCCGGAAAGAGATAGTAAAGACGGCGGTCATTTGCATCCTGATACTTGCTTATACAGGAATGATAGCCGGATATAAGGGGATACCTGTTATGGCAGTATGGGTCGCTGTTATCCTCATTGTCTTTCACTTTGTAGCAGCCAACACTCCTGTGGGCAGGCACATTTATGCGGTGGGAGAGAATGAGAAAACTGCTGCTCTTTCAGGTATCAATTCAAGCAGGATCCTCTTTTTTACCTTTACGGCAATGGCACTGCTATCAGGCATCTGTGGCATGATGGCTTTATCGAGGATAGGTTCCGTTAACGGGGACCTGGGCAATGCCTTTGAGATGGATGCCATCGCAGCCTGCTTTATCGGAGGGGCGTCGCCGAGAGGCGGAAGCGGAACCATCTCAGGAATCGTGGTAGGAGCTGCGCTTTTAGGCGTTATTAATCAGGGAATGAGCATCATGGGACTGGACAGTAACTGGCAGTACGTGGTAAAGGGCCTGATACTCTTGGGAGCAGTGGTCGCCGATGTGGCAATGAACTCCCGGAAATGATGGGAGAGTCAGTGGGGACGGTTCTTTTTTAATTCAGTCTTCCTGTAATACATCTTTTCGTCTGCTTCTTCAAATACACGGAGCACGGAATTGTGTACGGAAGGATCATACTCCATCATTCCCAATGCTATGGCCTCGCCAAATTCCGTGGCCTCCTCCGACCTCCTATCTATAGTTGTAAAAAGCTCAGCCCTGTTGTTGTAGTCCTCTCCACGGAGTATTACAACAAACTCATCTCCACCGTAACGGAAAACCGGGGAATGGGCATAAACCCGGCACAGAGATTTGCAAGCTTTGATAATGCATTCATCTCCTGCGGCATGTCCCTGTATATCATTCACTTCCTTGAGGTTATTTATATCACAGACTACGATCGCAAAGGGTTCGCACTGTTTTTTCTCTATCTTTTCATCAAGCGTCCGCTCAAACTGGGCATAGGCAAGCCGGTTCTTAACTCCCGTCAGGGAGTCTTTGTAACCCTCCTCTTTGGCTAATCCCAGCTTTTCCTGCCACTCTTTTTCGCGGCGTTTTGCCGTTGAATAGTTGTTGGCTAATATGCCTACAGCCATCATGAACATAACAAATGAGGCAAGTGTAGACCTTACATTGGCTACCTCGATCTTGTCCATCTGACTTTGTATAAGTTCATCTATATCTGCGTCCGATCCATTTTCATAATGGTCCTGCACTGCAATGATAGACTCACCGGCAGCCGTCTGGGTCAGACGGTTGGTCCACATCATGGTGGTAAGCAGCATGAGTAAAAGCAGCATAACCCAGACTACAATGGAGTGACCGTATTTATTACCGGTATCCCTCTTCAGGACAGATCTGAATAATATGATCCCCAGCATGGACCAGACTGCAAACAGCAGGTATGAAGGAGCACCCATGGCTTCATACGCAATGAGCTTAGGTGCCAGAAGTAGAATGGCAACACCGGTCATAATAACGATTCCGCATCCTCCGGTTATAGTCTCGACCCGGCTGCCTTCCTTTTTGGCATCCTTATATACGCAGTATGACAGGAAACCGTATATTATGGTTGCCCCCAGTGTGGTTACATCCACTATCCAGCCTATGGCGGTACGTCCGATAAAAGGAATCAGACATGTAATGGCAACAGCGTAAAATATAGCCTTGTGGGGTATGCCTTTCTGGTTGAGTTTTCCCAGCTTTTCCGCCCACACGTGATCTCTTCCGAAAGCATAAAGAAGACGGCTAATGGCGGTCAGATTACCTATTATGCTTGTGAGTATAACCGCCATTAAAGCGATCAGCATTATCATTATTCCGTTATTCCCCAGGTAATACTGTGCTGCGTAAAATGCGGGAATAGCCTTGATCCCGGTAAGATTGTCCATATCATTTATATATTCGAACCAGTTGGAATACTCAGGGGGATATGCGCTGGCCGACAGTACCGTCATAAAGATGTAAAATGCCGTGGTAAAGACAACGGAAAGGAGCATAACCGATCTGATCTTCTTAACAGGAAATGATAACTCCTCCGTAAAATGAGATACATTTTCAAACCCTATAAAAGCCCAGGGAGATATAACGGCGATTCTTACAACCTGATCGATCTCCGGGATATTTGGGACAAATGCCGGATCATAGGAACCTCCGGAGCCGGTACGCCCCATAGCAGCCAGACAGGCGATGATCATTACCGTGCCCACAAAGACCACAGCCATGATTATCATTAGTATCTGGGGCGCTTTTTTACAGTTTGCACAAAACAAACCGACGATGACTATAGCTACGATGGAGAGCAGGGCTTCCCCAAAATATACGGTATATCCAAAAATGGAATAATGAAATCCGAACTGGAACATTGTGCCCAGGAATCTGCTGGCGAACAAAGGAAGTGAGGTTATATTCGCCCAGAGAATGGCCATATAAGTCAGCAGCAAAAACCATGCTACCAGGAACCCTGTGTCGTGTCCCCTTGTTATATTGGCATATGCATATATGCCTCCGGCATCAGGCTTTCGTACCATCATATAGCACAGATTCCTGTTGATCACCAGGATAACGACCATGCCCAGAAGAATTCCGAGAATAGTTCCCGCAACTCCGGCCTGTGCGAGATAAACACTGCACATCAAAACAAAGGAACCCCAGCCTATACTGGTACCGATAGAAAACGACCATATTCCAAATCTGTTAAAGCTCGCTCCGAGTTGACTATTATTTTTTCCTTCTCCCATATTCTGCACACTTCCCCTTTAAAATGACTTATGATTGATTTTATCATATTTTTTAATTATTTAACAGTCTTTTTTGAACTGTCAGCGGTATTGCGTTGACAACCGTCAGCTCTCGTCGGATAATAAACCTGACAAGGGGTCAGACCCCCTGTCATATTATTTGAAAAATGAGAAAAGGAGTAAAAGAGTGGACTCATTCGATGAATTAAAAGAGGTGATACGCAGGCTTCGGGCTGAGGACGGCTGCCCCTGGGACAGGGAGCAGACCCACATGAGCCTTAAGGCTGCCTGCATAGAAGAAGCGGCAGAAGTTATCTGCGGGATAAATGTATATGACAAGACCGGGAACGCGGAAAACCTCAAAGAGGAGCTGGGTGACCTCCTCCTCCAGGTTATGATGCATGCCCAGATAGCCGAGGAAGAGGGGACATTTTCCCTGGATGACGTGGTGTGTGGGATCCGGGATAAAATGATCCGCCGCCATCCCCATGTATTCGGGGATGTGAAGGTCTCCGGCTCGGATGAGGTCCTGGTCAACTGGGAAGAGATCAAGGCTAAGGAAAAGGAGGGCAAGGAAGACATAAGCACCTACCTGCCGGAAGCCTTTAACGAAGCGGAAGAACTGATAGATAAGGCCAGAAAACGAAAAGAAGAGAAGGCACGGTGATATTTTTTGATCAGTGATACTGCGCATTATTTATTATTCCGGGGAGAAATCCCCGGAGTTTTTGTTGCTTTTGCAGTGTTCCCTGCCACCGGCACCGGTTACCTGAATTATTCAGAAAAAACTTGGTTGATGCCTTTTCGTAAAAGTATCATGTTAAATACATAATTTGACATTTCAATATATCTATGTTACCATTAGAACAAATAAAGAAGGTGCCACCGGCAACGGTCCGACCTTCTTAAGTTTAGCTACAGGAGTAGCCGCTCAAGCTTGTCAGAACCGGGGCGGCTATTCCTGTTCATTCTTTGTATCCTTCCATGACTTGTTGCACCCTCCGGCGTCCGATGCGGATCCCGGAGGGTTCTTTGTTGCTTTGGCTATGTTTGCCTGCGCCGGCACTGGTTACCTGGCTGAGGTCACACATTGACATCCGCCAGACCTTGTCAGATAATTAAACTAAAGTTGGAATTGGAGGAGTTCATATGTCCGGTCAAAGTGAGAATGAAAACATACCATCACGAGAATGCTTTGATAGACGGGGGTTCGTGTTGGAGGAGCATATATCCTTAGAAGAACTGGAAGGGTTAGAACCTAAATTCTTTGAGGATTTTATAAAGTTTGTTATAGATAAGGATACTAATAAAGTTGCTGTAGGTATGGAAGTTCACAAAAGCGCAGAAGTTTTCTTTGGAAGAAACCACGGCAATCTTTACGGCGGTAACATTTATTTTGATGGGTCTATTATATATACGTCCACTCTCAATATAGCTAAGAATTTGGAATATTGGGAGAAGAAGCATCCTGCTGGGCTATTAAAAAAGAAGATTCCGTTTCAAGGCAACCCTCGGATCATAACCGATGATGAGTTGATTGAAATAATTGATGCCACACTGTTTTCATGGATAGAAATGGAGAAGAACCAATAATGAGTTATGTAAATGACACACTGCCTCTGAATGTCTCATTGGAGGAGTATTTGGCGTTGCCGGATAAGCCTGACAAAGAAAATGACAGAACTAATTCATTTTCAATTCTAATGGATGTTTGGGGAGAAGCAGACAGAGCTGTTTCCATGAAGGGAAGAAGTAGAGAAAGCATTCTAAAGCAGTTAAATGTCCTCCATGATGTATGTAACCTTTTATATTCCGGAGATTTTGACCGAGAATTAAAGGAAGAGCTGATGATCTCTGAATGGGAATTATGTGACTATCTTCTGGGAGAGAATATCTACGGTTATTCGAAGGAAGGCGTTATGGATTGGTTTGACCAGTGGTGCTATAAAATTAATTATGCAATGTTAGGTTAATAATCTGGAGGCTGGAAGACGAAAAACTCCAGATTAACCTTTATGGCGGCTTGATCGCATTCACAGACAAGGTTATTAAGGCAAAAGAGCTTGCAGAGATAAGGAGGAGAATGAGTATGACGAAGATAGAAAAAATGTTTTATGATGAAAAAATTGAGGCAATTAAAACCATAGCTAGCAACCTGCTTAAGGATGGGCAATCTCCGGAGTCTGTAAGCAAGAATACCGGTTTGGATATTACAGTGGTTATGGAATTGGCAGAGAAAATAAAAGAACCGGTATCGGTGTAGAAACACACCAGGAATAAAAACAATATGCTTATCACTCCCTCTGGCGTCCGATGCGGATCCCGGAGGGGTTTTTGTTGCCCTGGCTATGTTCCCATGCCGGCAGCAGGGTAATCATGAGGCCGCTTAGTGTTTAGGTAATGAATTTCCAGCGCTATCCCCGGTTTAAACTGCAAACCCCATGGGCTGCTTTGTGGTACCCGTCTGTCTGCTTACATTAACATCAAAGTCTTCAGCCTTTAAGGTACACAACAAGGTCTTGGTTATCTTACCACTACGGCTGTTCACGGCGATGCGGTGGGACTGGGCCATCTCGGCCTGCTCTAAGAGATTACGGACAAATCTTCCGTTACCGAAATCAGGGGTGCAGCAGGCCTCCTCAAATATGCCCATGCATTTATCGCAAGCCGTATCATCGATTTTATATCCCTGCTCATCAGCCATAAGTTTTAATATCTCCATCATTTCCGAAGGATTATAGTCCGGGAAATCCAGGTGAAAAGCGATACGGCTTCTGAGGCCCTCGTTCTTATTTAGGAAGTCCTTCATTTTATCCGGATATCCCGCAAATATCACGATAACATCTTCCCTGTTATTCTCCATTTCCTGTACGATGGTATTAATGGCCTCATCTGCAAATGAGTGGCTATCGTCCACCAGGGAATAAGCCTCGTCTATAAAGAGGATTCCCCCTTTAGCCTCACGGAATTTGGTACGTACCTGCTTGGCTGTCCAGCCTACATACTTCCCGATAAGGTCAGCTCTTCCGCATTCCACCAGTTTGCCACCATCCAGGATACCTTTCTTCCTGAGGATCTGCGCTAAAAGCCTTGCAACGGTGGTTTTTGCACTTCCGGGATTGCCGGTAAAAACCATGTGAAGAGAAGGCTTATGTGTATTTAAGCCCATATGTGACCGCATCTTTCGAATCTTTCCTGCATCGATGATCTGATCGACTACAGCCTTGATCTCGCTAAGCCCCACCATTTTTTGAAACTCCTCATAAGGCACACTGTTCGTGATCTTGCGCACACTTAGATTGGAATCGTAATCCCTATAGGCCTTGTACACACTCCCGCGAAGACCGCTCTTGAATAGTTTATTATATATTTCGTAAACATCAGCTACGGTAAATAATTCTTTATCTCTAAGGACCTGCGCCATATTATCCTCAGAGATTGCAAAATCGTCTTTTTGCGCCAGCCTTCTTAGGTAAGATTCCGCCTGCGCTCTGTTTCCGAAGCCTTCATTTAGATGAATTAAGTGTATTGTATCTGATACTCGTGATAAAAGAGCATCCGAGAACCCGGAACACTCCTTTATCTCAACAAAAAAGCAAAGCGTATTCAGGTGATACTTACATATTAGTTTGTCTATATATTCTAAGACACGATTATATGCGGAAGCATAGTTGCCGTGCTCTTCGTTTGTTCCGCTCATTTCAATGATAATGGCATTCCCCTGGGCTGACTCAAAAGCATCGATTAAAGGATTTCCATAGCAGTCTTCATGGATTTCGCTTATGTGCAGAATTCGCTTTCCGAGTAATCGTTTATTAGCCAGCAGGGCAGGGATAATGACATTTATAATGTCAATGGCAGATTTGGGGGTGGAAGCTGAAATGTGATAATGAACCGGATTACCGTAATACTTCTTTTCATTTTCATCTGAGTAAATACGCTCAAGCTCCTCTGTAAGAGTAGGGTCGGCCATTATGTCTATTGCCGCGGTTTTTGCTTCATCCTGCGTGCTAAATTTCTTATTCTCAAGATATTCGGAAAGGTTATATGAATCGGATCTGAAACCACGGTTCATATAATCAAGACACATATTTTGCCTATCTCTGTACCAAGCGCTCACATATCCCTGATCGTCCGCTTTTTCCACAATATTTGAAAATAATGTACCGGTTATCTCTTTTTTATTTGAAAACTCAATATTGCATACGTCATAGTTTTTCTCAAGTACTTTTTTTATATGGACAAGACAGTCTTCAAGGGAATTATCCGTTATGGGAAGGGCGAGGGCTGCCGCAAGGTAACCATTTCTGCCTTTTACCATATATATGTACATTTTGTTTTCCGAATCCTCTTCCGTTTCCATCATGTCATTGAGCGAACGCATCAGGTTTGCCAGGTCTTGCTTAGGTGTACCGGAATCCTCCGGGATAAAGAGACGTGCGACACCCGGGTCATTTATACCTTTTTCTTTGTAAGTAATCTCTGTTGTCCAAAATAGCATTCTAAATACCTCCCTGCCTTGTTTGTGTTGATAAATGATATACGAAAATGTATAATGGATTCAACCGAGTTATGTACATATTTTTGTACCAATGCCGGTTGCATAATGTATAAAAAAGTATGATTATATGGGGGGTGGACAAGTGTACGGAACCGCGACAAAGAAAATGCTGAATATGCTCATTTTAGAGGTGCTGCAGAAGTATTCTGATGAGAATAATTCCCTGACACAGCAAAAGATCATAAGTCATCTGGAGACAGACTACGGAATAGAGTGTGACAGGCGGTCTGTTAAAAGCAACGTCCTTTCCTTGAAGGAAATGGGATACGAGATTGATATGGAAGATGGCTATCGGCTTGTTTCCAGGGATTTTGATGATTCGGAGCTGCGGATTCTTATAGACAGCGTGTTGTTCTCAAAGTCTATTTCCACAAGGCAGGCTAAGGGTCTGATAGATAAGCTGTGTGCTAAGGCCAGTGACTTCTTTAATGCCAAGGTGTCCCACATATGCAATCTTCCGGAGCTGCCCAGGACCAAAAACAAGCAGGCCATGTATGCCTTAGGCGAGATAAATGATGCCATAGACAGCAAGAGGAAGATCAGCTTTATCTATAACGAAGTCGGGACGGATTTCAAGCTCCATCCCAAAAGAAATGAGCCGGATATCTTTAATCCCTACCAGATTGTGGCGAATAACGGGCGTTTTTATCTCCTGGGAAATTACGATAAGTATGATAACGTTGTTCACCTGCGGATCGATAAGATGACGGAAGTTAGAATGCTGGATGAGAAGACGAAACCCATGAAGGAGGTGCCTGAGTTAAAGGACGGGCTCAACCTCCCCAAACATATGGCTGAGCACATTTATATGTTTAGTGGTAAGAGCGTTCCCGTCAAGCTGGAGGCAGAAGCCGATATGATGACGGAGCTGGTGGACTGGTTTGGCAGTGATTTTGCCGTTTTAAAAACCGGAAAAGATAAGATTACAGTCCGGGTCACTTGTAACGAAAAAGCCATGCGCTACTGGGCTCTGCAATACGGCCCCAGGGTAGAGATCCTCTCCCCGAAGAACTTGCGCGAGCAGGTGATGGAGGATGTGAGAGGGATGGCGGAGAAGTACGGTGTGAATTAAAGCATATTTCAGAGGGGGATTTATGGCAGCAAATATAGAGGTATTTCAAGGAAATCAAATTGGTGGCTGTATTACCGTAATATCGACAAAGAAAACAAAGATTGTTATTGATTACGGTGAAAACCTTCCCGGTGCTGAGAAGGAAGATATTATAAAATTCGATTGGGAAAAAGAAAAGATAGATGCCGTTTTCTTTACACATTATCATGGAGACCATATAGGAAGATTTATGGAGATCCCTGATGATGTAGATTTGTATATGGGCAAAGTGACATATTATGTCATGCTTAATATTCGTAAGGCGTTAAAGGATGAGGCGGCAGTTGATAAACTGATTAAACGTAAAAATGCGGGAACTTTAATCTTTATTAGGGAAGATAAGCCGGTCTGCATTAATGATGATATTAGAGTTACCGGGTACTCGGTTGATCATTCGGCATTTGATGCGTATATGTATCTTATAGAGGCGGATGGTACCAACATACTTCATACCGGTGATTTTCGTGATCACGGACATAGAGGTCACGTGATCAGGAACAAGGAGGATTGTAATGTAATTCTTGATGTAATTAAGTATTACGTAAAGAAGAACAAGAGAAAGGTGGATGTTCTCATAATTGAAGGGACAATGATGGGCGAACGAGCCAAGGAGAAACGTTTTTCGGAAAAAGATCTGATGGCGTGGGCTAAAGGATATTTTAAGGACCACCGCCATATATTCTTGAAAATTTCGTCCACTAATGTTGATTCATTGGCAAGTTTCTATCAGGCGGCTAAAGTAAACGATATTCCTATGTATGTGAACAGTTATATTTTAAAACAATTTCAGGTTTACCGTGATTCCGGAAGAAATCACGGAACGCATATATATGATTTCGAAGGGGCAAGACAAATTCCGTTTTTGCCTAATTGGGATGGGGCAGATGATACCATAGCCAGACAAAAACTAGATGAAATGCGCCGGAACGGATTCGTAGCTGTGGTTAGTGAAAAGGATTATTACGAGCGGATAATGGACGAGTTGGCTGATACGAAGCCGGAATTCATCTATTCCATGTGGGAAGGATATCTGAATCCGACTAAGGCCGCATATGACAAGAAGTTGGATGAGTTTTGCAAGAAATATAATGCTTTTCCTAAACATACCAGTGGTCATGCATATCCGGAACTGATCGAGGCGGTTATAAAGGAGGTCGCGCCGACGCAGAGGATATGGCCGATACATACGGAGAACGCGGATGAGTTTAAGAAACTGAATATACCGGAGGAATTGAAAGAGAGGGTAAAACTATGAACATTGAAGAATTACGGAAAGAATATGAGAATACCTTAAAAAGATCATACTCTTTGCTCGATGAGAACATTGAATGGATTAATAGATATCGTGGGTATATTACAAAAATAAGGGATTCATTTTTTCCGATTCAGTGTAAGTTAGTTAAAAATGTAGTACAACTCAACTGGCCGCTTGCGGCGTATTTGAATATTACTTCTGTAAAAAAATCTGGAATGAATCTGGATTTAAGATTATTTGGAACTTCGATAGCGACATTGTTTATTAAAAAGGATTCATTAACAAGTGAAGAATATAAATTGGTTAAAGAAAGAAAGATCGATAGATTAGATAGAAAAAAGATTAATTCTGTAGTTAGAGTGTCATTTAAGAAAAATGGTTTTGAAAAACTGATTGGAGAAGGACCCGAAAGAGAATCACAGATAATAAAAAAGGAGTTTGTTTCTAAAGAGTATTGGGACTTGTCGTTCATCAATGAATTACTTAAAGAGCAAGATTACGGCTGGCATGATCATAGAATTGAAAAATTTAGATCAATCATAAAGAGGATTTATGATAATCAAGGCTTTATTGCCGCTGATGAGCATGCCCATGAAAGTAATGTGTTACATTTGATGAAGGGTAAAAGTCCATATTTTAATGCAATTACACCTGTGTTGCTAGAAGATGTTTTTTTTCAAATGCCAACTCCTTTTATGGGGTCTAAATCAAAAGATAATCTTATCGAATATGCAGCACATAATGGTGGCGGCATTGATATACTGGCAAGAAAAAAATATGGGGCTAAAAATGAACTTTGTGTTATAGAAATAAAAGATAAATATGAATCAGGAGAAGAACCGATAAAAGCCATAAAACAAGCAATAGCATATGCTGGTTTCTTGATGAGATTGATACAGGCTGAGTATGGAGAAATGTGGCTTAAATATTTCGGAATTAATTCTTCAAAGGAAAAATGTAATATAAATGCAGTTATAGCTATGCCATATAAACTCAATAAGAGAAGTTTAACGGATGAGGATACGGTATTCGATGGTATGGTTTTAGATGCAGGTGAGGGATGCACAATAACTTTGAATTATATGTATTATGATGAACAGATTTTTTACTCAAAAGAAATAGAAGCAGATAATGTATTGATTTCAATAAAAAGAGATAAAAGCAAGTCGATGGGTAGAGTCGAAGGGGACGGTTCTTTTTGACTCACCTCCGGACATGGAATAATAGAATAATACATAATTTGACATTAGAGTATATCCATGTTACCATCAAGGCAAATAAAGAAGGTGTCACCGGCAACGGTCCGGCCCTCTTAAGTTTAGCTACAGGAGTATCCGCTCAAGCTTGTCAGAACCGGGGCGGCTATTCCTGTTCATTCTTTGTATCCTTCAATGACTTGTCCTTACCGAGCTTGTGAGGCGAAGGTGGCGATTCTTTTTGCCCCTCTCATTGACTCAGAGTAGAAGAGGAAAAATACTATCGCTAGATAAGAGTGTACATAATTATGTGCACTCTTTATGTTTTTTTTAATCAGTAATTTGATATTATGAATGAATTCTTACCCGACTCGAAATAGTTGACAAAAATAGTAAATATTGTTATTATAACTCATGTTTGGAATTGTTACTATGTGCGAAACGAAGTTGACACCCTATTAAATAGGGGGCATACTGTAATAGGAGGATAGATGACAAGGCTGTTTATCGAGACAAAAGAGTTTACCAAACAGTGTGAGGAACTTGAAATAGATGATGAGGCTCTCAGACTATTGGAAATAGATATAATGAGGAACCGGACAGGTATCCGGTCATCCCCGGAACGGGAGGACTTCGAAAAGCGAGGATATCTATAGATAATAAGGGAAAAAGTGGCGGAGCCAGAGTATGTTTCGTAGATTTCGTTATCTTTGAAACTGTATATTTTATTACGGTGTACGGAAAAAAAGAGAAAGATAATCTTACAAAGAGGGAATGTGTTGAGATAAAAAAGGCGATAGCTGTATTAGAACAAACGCTGGGAGGCGAACCTGATGGCAAATAGTGTATTTGACAGTATTATGACAGGCCTAAATGAGGCAATCGAGGATGCAAAGAGCGAAAAACCGATCCTGAAGCGGCACAAGGTTTCTATCGAGCCTGTCAAGCAGTACAGTTCCGATGAGATTAAAAGCATCAGGCATTCCACAGGCATGTCACAAAAGGTATTTGCCGGTTACATGGGGGTGTCAGATAAGACAGTTGAGGCATGGGAGGCCGGAACTAATCATCCATCAGGAGCTGCAAGCAGATTGCTTCGAATGATGGAGATGGATAAGGAACTTACAACAAGGTTTCCGTTTGTTGTCGGTAATTGATCATCTTTGTTTGGTGAGGCGCACGCTGAGTGCGACGATTGATTTAACTCAAAAGTGAGGTAAGTACATAATTTTGTACATCCCGCTTCTTTATACTGTGTTTACAGTCACTGAAAAAACAACAAGCGGAGGTATTGCTATGAATGCAGACATAATAGTTAGCATGGAGTCGAAGGGGACGGTTCTTTTCGACTCACTCAGACCCGAATTTAGAATTATGAACGCAATTTTTACAATAATCCAGTGTACCTGGGGATTTCCTCAGACGTTTTTGGGATTTATCCTATTTCTGCTAAATATAAAAAGGACGCACTACTTCTATCACGGAGCAATCGTCACAGAGAAACCCGGGCGGGGAAGTGTTTCTCTGGGTTTGTTTGTCTTTATAGGAACCGTATTGCCGACAGATAAGAGGAAGAAGAACCGGATTCCGGATAATGAGATGGGAAAGCGGGTCCTGGTCCATGAATATGGGCATACCATACAGTCCCTTATTCTGGGCCCGCTCTACCTGCTCGTAATCGGCATACCATCTGCGGTGTGGTGTGCATTTACCTTTGAGCTGGTCAAAGAACCCAAGTGGTCATACTACAGGTTTTATACCGAAAGTTGGGCGAATCACCTGGGGGAGAGGGTCATCAGGGAGAAATCCATGGAACGCGCTGTTGTGTGATGAAAATGAGGTTAATGAGACATGACCATTGCAAGAGTGATCAATTTGCTGATAGTGATCCTTGAGCTTGTTGCCTTTAGCATAGTTCGAAAAAACAGAAGCCTGAAGGACGGGTTTATTTTTTATACACAGATCTCCAATATGGTCACATTTATGGCATCATTACTATTCGTGATCTTAGGGCAAAATGCCTTTACGGCTGTTTGCAGATACCTTGCAGCGGGCATGCTTGCCATGACATTTTTCGTAACGGCCTGTATATTGGTTCCCATGTCCGGCAGGGTCAAAGTACTCCTCTTTTCGGGAAGCGGCGTGTACCAGCATTTGATCATTCCCATACTGTCTACCGTATCCTATTGGTTCTTCGAAGACGGAGTTCGCTTCGAATGGTTCCTGCTTCCGGTGTCGGTAACGCTGGTTTACGGTCTGATAATGGTGTATCTCAATGCTAGGGGAAAGGCGGACGGGCCCTACCCCTTCTTTCAGGTAAAGAGGATCGGAGCCGGACGGACTGCTATCTGGATGATAGCGCTGCTTATAGCAACAAGCCTTTTGCCCATTGGGATAGGGCGTGTGAGATGAGGCTTTATGCTTATTAGAGGAGATGATTCTTTTTCTTTTGAAGAAGAATTGTGTGACAGGCTAGATTGGACTATTGACGAAGAAGAGGATGAGGATGATTTGGAGTATGATATTCCCACCGAAGAGTCAATAGTCTGCAAATAAAAAGTCAAGTAGGAATTTAAGAACTTTGAAAACTTTACACAGGTTGATTTTAATATATCAAAACAAGACCGCCATGTGCGCCGATCTGTGATAGCAAGGGTGGC
>Ga0256407_10001111_pt1 | contig 59561 bp, 62 predicted proteins | sample RumenRJG_04DNA_FD_193489 | JGI IMG/M metagenome (GOLD analysis project Ga0256407, IMG submission 193489) | Bovine rumen microbial communities from Lethbridge, Alberta, Canada - RJG_04 | ecosystem: Host-associated > Mammals > Digestive system > Stomach > Rumen | place: Canada: Alberta... | reverse complement strand
ACTACAACCATTACAGACCTGCATATTCACTGCAATACAAAACCCCAGTTCAGTACAGAACTGATCTGGGGTTCTTGTGATTGAGGTTTGCTCTTTTTGACTTGTCTACTTTTAGTTGACAAGTTCACCTTGCGGGGTCCTCTTTTTGATGCGGAAACCTTGCCACAGGCGAGGAAAAGTGGTACACTTTCTGTGGTTAGTTAGATTAAACTAACCACAGAACAGGAGAGATTCAGAAAAGACGTGAAAGGAACGACATCATGAATCTGGAACTCAAGGACATCAGAAAATCTTACGGCGAAGGCGACAGCCGGCAGAGAGTGCTGAGAGGAATATCCTTTGAACTGAAAGCAGGAGAGATCTGCGTTCTTCTGGGGCCTTCCGGCTCCGGCAAGTCCACGCTGCTCAACATCATCGGCGGCATCGATACTGCGGACAGCGGCAGCGTCACCATCGGCGATCACACAATTGAGCGAATGACAGATAAAGATCTATCCGAGTATAGGAGAGATCATCTGGGATTCGTCTTTCAGTCATACAATCTAATCCCAAATCTTACGGTCAAGGAAAACATTGAAGTAGGCGCGTACCTTAGCGACGAGCCGCTGCCTTTGGAAGAACTCATCAGAACGCTTGGTCTGTGGGAGCACAGAGACAAGACGCCGAATCAGATCTCCGGCGGGCAGCAGCAGCGGACGGCCATAGGCAGAGCCATCGTCAAGAACCCGGACATTCTGCTTTGCGATGAGCCGACGGGCGCCCTGGATTACAACACATCAAAAGAGATTCTCAACCTGATCGAGACGGTCAACCGCAAGTACGGGAGCACTGTCATCCTCGTGACCCACAACGACGCCCTCAAGCAGATGGCGGACAGAGTAATCATGCTTCACGACGGGCAGGTCAGAGAAAATTACCGGAACGAAACGAAGACGCCGGCAGCAGAGCTGGAGTGGTAACGACATACATGAGAAGCAACGGCAAAAGCAACAAACGCGGCGGTAAAGTCCGCCGCAGAAATCCACTTATGAAGCGGATCCCCCGGGAACTGAGAAAAGACAAGGGGAAGTATGTTGTGCTGTTTTTGTTCCTAGCGCTGACCATTGGTTTCGTATCCGGATTTCTAGTGGCCGACGGGAGCATGATCAAAACTTACAACGACAGCTTTTCCAAATACAAGATTGAGAACGGTCATTTCATCACATCATTAAAACTCACGAGCAAGGCCATTGAAAACATCGAAGAGGAAGACGTGAAGCTTTGCGAGATGTTCTACAAGGACAAAGTGACGGACAACGACCGGACGGTTCGCCTCTACAAAATACGCAAGGAGATGAATCTGGCCGACGTGATGGAGGGGCGGCTTCCTAAGAGGGAAGGCGAAATCGTCATCGACAGGCTGTTCGCGGAGAACAACGCAATCGATGTAGGCGACATGATGACAATTGAGGGGAAGAACCTCAAAGTCGTCGGTACTGTAGCCCTGTCCGATTACAGCGCGCTCTTCAAAAACAACTCGGACATGATGTTCGACGCGACGAACTTCACAGTAGCACTCGTGACAGAGGAGCAGTTCCAGGACTTCAGCATTGCCGGCCTGAAGTACTGTTACGCGTGGCGGAACAACAACCAGGATCTGACCGAGAGCGAACAGCAGACGCAGGCGGAAGACCTCATGGGCGTCGTCTATGAAAACGCTCTTCAGGGGGCGGACGTTTCCTTCGGCGCTGTCATATGGAACAGCCTCATGTCCGATTTTCCGGGCTCTGATTATGAGGAAATAGATGTAACATCCGGCGAGAAGCCTTTGCAGGATTTTGTGTCACGCCAGGATAATCAGGCCATTCAGTTTACCGGTGAGGACATGGGAAGCGACAGGGTCATGTTCCAGTGGCTTCTGTATATCATAGTGGCTGTTCTTGCTTTTGCCTTTGCAATAACCACCAGAAACACCATCGAGCAGGAAGCGAAGACCATAGGCACATTGCGCGCGTCAGGTTATACGAGATGGGAGCTTATTGTTCATTACATCACACTTCCGACCCTCGTTACGCTCGCGGCGGCGCTCATCGGAAACGTGTTGGGATACACCGCTTTTAAAGCGCCGATGGCATCAATGTACTACCATTCATATTCGCTTCCGACCTACACGACAATCTGGAGCGCGGACGCCTTCGTCAAGACGACGCTGGTTCCGTGCCTGCTGGTTATCGCTGTCGAATTGTTTGTCGTCGGACGCGCGTTATCCCTCTCTCCGCTGCAGTTCTTGCGGAGAGATCTGAAGCGCCGCAAACAGAGCAGGGCGGTGCGTCTTCCGGATATCAGCTTCCCGAAGCGGTTTCTCCTGCGCGTGCTGCTGCAGAATAAATCCACATACGCCGTACTCTTCGCGGGCATTTTCTTCGCCAGCTTCATATTCCTGTTCGGTTCGCTTTTCGCGCCGCTTTTGCAGAACTTCAAAGCCAATGTACAGGAATCGAAGATATGCGATTACCAGTACGTCCTGAAGGAAGAGGTTGAAACGGATGATCCGGAAGCTGAGAAGTACGCCGTCTATACTCTCGAGAACGAGCGCGGTGAGAAGATCACCGTATACGGCGTCGAGGCGGATTCGAAATATGTGGACATGAAGGAAATAGGCGCGGCTTCCGGGAGCGGGGTAATCGCCTCAGACGGGTATATTGAAAAATACGGCCTCAAGGAAGGCGAGGAGATCACACTCAAGGAGGAGTTCAACAGCGACCGTTACTACTTCAAAATCAGAGGCGAGTACTACTATCCGGCGGCGCTGTGCATCTTCATGACCCGCGACCGGTTCAACGAGATATTCGGCATGGATGAAGGTTATTTCAGCGGGTACTTCAGCGACAGGGAGCTCGCCGACATTGATGAAACGGATATAGCAACCATCATAACGGAAAAGGATCTGACGGTTATGGCGAATCAGCTGGAGGACTCCATGGGACTGGTGTTCAGCATGTTCCTGGCGTTCTCAGTCGTCATCTTCCTGCTCATGATCTACCTGCTCGCAAGGCTCATCACAGAGCGGAACACATACGCCATATCCATGCTCAAGATTCTCGGCTACACAGACCGTGAGGCAGGACGGCTTTACAACAGCGCGACGCTTGTGATGACCGTGATCTCGTTTATTCTGTCCGGCGTGCTCGGTATCGCAGGTATCAAGATCATATACTACATAATGATGAAAGCCTTCGCGGGCTGGCTGACTTTCTACGTGGCGCCGTGGGGAGTGCCGCTGCTCATTGTGACGGGCGTTCTCTGCTACTTCCTGGTCAATTTCATCATCATGCGGCGGATTCGCAGGATACCGATGGCCGACGCTTTGAAGGATGTGGAATAAAGGGCCGAAACGGCCCTCTTTTTTTGTTGCCCTGCACGCGCATATGGTGCTATTATGTTTCGTGTAATAAAGCGTTAATAATTCATTTTATATACACGAAAGAAGGTGCAGATTATGAAAGTAGGAATCGTAGGATACGGTAACCTGGGCAGAGGTGTCGAGGCGGCTGTAGAACTGGCCGGCGACATGGAACTGGCCGCGGTTTTCACAAGGAGAGATCCTGAGACAGTGAAAATCGCAACGGACGCGCCGGTGCTTCCGATGGAAAAGCTGGACGAGATGGCGGATGACATCGATGTCATGATTCTCTGCGGAGGAAGCGCAACAGATCTTCCTGAGATGACACCGCAGATTGCGGCAAAGTGCAACGTAGTCGACAGCTTCGACACGCACGCCAACATACCGCAGCATCTGGCAGCGGTGGACGCAGCCGCAAAAGCAGCAGGCAAGGTTGGAATCATATCAGTAGGCTGGGACCCGGGTCTCTTCTCAGTTGCGAGACTGTACGCAAACGCAGCTCTTCCTTCAGGCAATGACTATACATTCTGGGGAAGAGGCGTAAGCCAGGGACACTCGGACGCAATCAGGAGAATTGACGGCGTAGCGGACGCGCGTCAGTACACAGTGCCTGTTCAGGCTGCTGTCGACAGCGTGAGAAAAGGGGAGAACCCTGAGCTGACCACACGTGACAAGCACACGAGAGAGTGCTTCGTAGTCGCGGAAGAAGGAGCTGACAAGGCTGCAATCGAAGAGGCGATTGTGACCATGCCGAACTACTTCGCCGATTATGACACTACTGTAACGTTCATCACACAGGAAGAGATGGACAGGGATCATACCGGTCTTCCTCACGGCGGGAGCGTTCTCAGAAGCGGCGTGACCGGAATAAACGGAGAGTATCTGGATACGATTGAGTTTACGCTTAACCTTGAGTCGAACCCTTACTTCACAGGAAGCGTTCTGACGGCAGTCGCCAGAGCGGCGGTCAGAATGGCTGCGGAAGGCGTGACAGGAGGCAGGACCATATTCGACATACCACCATGCTATCTGTCTGAGACACCGCGTGAAGAGCTCATAGCGCACATGCTGTAAATCAAACGGGGCGGTCCCGCGGGACCGTCCTTTTTATTGCTTTTGCAGCAAAAAAGTAACGTGTGAGCTTCCGCATGGGCGATAATCGCGCAAACCCTTGGCGCAACTGGGTTTAGAGCGTTTTGGCGCCGCGGAGGGAAAATGCCGGATGTGACAGATGGGGGTAAGTGTTCAAATGAAATCGTGCGTTTTTGCGCTTAAAACAGCAAACTAGTTACGAAACATGGGTTGAACATGCGCAAACTAAGCATTACAATATAGTTGTCCATAAGAGCTGTGAAAACAGCAAAACACCTACACTTATAAATTTGAATACATTCGGAAAAGAGGGATATTCATGAGAAACTTTTTCAGATCGGTCTACAGAAGTCTGTCAGATTGCGCAGAGATGATCGACATCGTAGTTTCTAAAGGCAATTTATAAACAAATATGGTTCATATTTTTTTCGGCAGCGCAGGTCGCTGCCGTTTTTTGTTGTCGGCAGGGCGGCCACTATGGTAAAATCGTGGCATAGGATAACAGATAAATGTAATCGTAGTAACGGAGGGTTCAAATTATGAAGAGAGTATTGACAGCAACAGTTGCACTGACTATGTCAATTCTGATGCTGTTCGCCTTCACCGCATGCGGTGGCGGGGCAGCCCAGGAGACTCCGGAAGATCAGGCGGTAGCAGCTCTGGACACGACATTGGCAGCGCTCAAGTCGGCTGACAAGGAAGCTATTGAGGAACTGAGCGGGGGCGAGGATGCCTTCGGCGATGCGGTTGATCAGCTGGGTTCAGAAGAAGACGTCGACGCAATTCTTAAGTGCATGTTTGGAAATTTTGATTACAAACTCGGAACGCCTGAAAAGGTTGATGATTCGAACATCAATGTACCTGCGACAGTATCCAACGCGGATATGAACAAGGCGGTCGACACATGGTTCTCAGATCTCATGTCTTATGCGATGAGCAACCCTGAAATCGCCAACGATGAAGCGGCGCTTCAGGCAAAGACAATAGAAATGCTGCAGGGTGCTATCGATAAGACCGCGGAAGCTGAAGACGGAATAGTGTCCGAGGACGTGGTATTCCCGATGACTCTGATCGACGGAAAGTGGGAGATCAGCGATACCATCGATGACAGCGTACTCGACGCGATTCTCGGTGGATTCATGACAGCTATCGAGAATCTGGGTGCCACTGGTCAGTAAATAATAATCTCGATTTGAAAAAGCAGCCCTTTATCGGGCTGCTTTTTTGTTGTTGGTCATCCCTTTCTCGTGATGAGAAGAATCTCCGGCGGGTCGTTCTTCTGATTCGGCATGCTGATGTACGCGCAGTGCCACTTTGCGGAATCCAGCTGCCCGGCAAACTCGAGCAGAGCCGCTTTCTCTTTCTTCCCTTCAGTATGGCCGCTGTACATGGTGATGCAGACGAGCCCGTCTTTTCGGATCAGTTCCATTGCGTCCTGAACCGCTTTGATCGTTGTTTCTGCCTTTGTGGTAATTAGCTTATCGCCGCCCGGAAGATAACCGAGGTTGAACACAACCGCGGTCAGCGGGCTTGCAGTTTCCTGTGCTTCCGCACCTTCTTTGTTTCGGAGAAACCCTTCATTCCGGAAAAACTCGCGCAGGTTTTCGTGAGACATCTGCCGCACAGTTATCCGGCAGCCAGTTAAACCTTCGCCTGCCGGGTTGCCTTTGCCTGAATCTGCGAGGCGGTCTCCATAGCCGTTTTCTTCGAGCAGTTTTATGGTTTCGCGAACGGCGTCTTCCTGCACGTCAAAAGCATAAAGCCGCGCCGGGTTCATTTGCGCGAGCGCCAGGGTGTCTTTGCCGTTGCCGCAGGTCGCGTCTACCACCACATCACCTGGCTTCACGTACGCGCGCACGACGTGCATCGCGAGTTCAGTTGTCTGTCTGATAATGTTTGCCATATGTTACTCTCCACATGTCATTCTCCACGGCAAATGATATACAAAACAGGCGGTGCTGTCAAAGAGAAACACCGCAAATGTGGTCAGAAAGCGGAATGTACAAGTTCTTGTCACAATATAGTATTAGGACTTGTATTATCATGCTCTTACCAGGGCTATTTCAAGTTTATATACAAGTAATTGTGTTATAATCATCTCGAAACTTGTAGCGGAAACAAAAATAATGCTGAATGATGAAAGAAACTACAAGTTATAAGCTGGATAGAATAGAAAAACTATGACAAGTCGCTTATTGATAGACAATTGGCGATTGTAATCGTCATTCTGGGTAACAGGAGGTAATGATGAAGGTACTGATTTTTAACGGAAGTCCTAGAAAGGGCAATACGCTGACGGCGATAAAGGCGATTCAGAAGGGGATTGAATCAAGAGCCGACGCGGCGGATATCGAAGTGAATGTTATTGAAACGGAAGGCAAGAACATTATACCGTGCAAGGCTTGCAACGCGTGCGGGAGCATGAGCAGATGCATCTTTGCGGACGATTCGCCTGAAATCAATGAAGCGGTTGAGGCGGCAGACGTGCTGATCTTTGCCACACCGGTCTACTGGTGGGGAGTCACCGCGCAGCTTAAGCTGGTCATAGACAAATTCTACGCCCGCGCATCCAAGCTCAAGGGCGGAAAGAAAATAGGAACAGTCGTCATCGGCGAGGCTGAGCTGGATGACGCGGAATATGAAATCATTCAGAAGCAGTTCGCGTGCATAGCGGACTATCTGGAGTGGGAGGTTGCTTTTGCAAAATCCATATCCGCTGACAAGCCGAAGGATCTGGCGGCGGATGAGGAAACGCTCGCGGAGCTGGAAGCGTTCGGAGCGAAGCTGTAGGTGCTGCACCGGCAGCCGGTAGGCGGACTACAAGTTGTCCTTAAAGAACGTGACGACGCGGTCCATGATTTCGTCTTTGATTTCGGAGTGTTCGTAGGACATCTCGTAACCGTGGCCGTCGTCGGTGGTCACTTCGTAAATTGAAACATTGGAATAGGCATGGGCACAGTCGAGACTTGTCTTCGGTTCGACGACTGTGTCCTTTGTATTGTAATAGACCATGACCGGTTTGTCGCCGAACTTGTCGCCGGTCAGGGCCGGGTTGTATTTGTAGTAATCATCGAACCACTTAGGCGTCAACGTCAGTCTGCCGCGTACCACACTGCCGTCGCGGTCGGCCAGTTCACGCAGTTCGTCCCACTTTTCATAGCCGCCCATGTAGTGGATGAGCGCGTACTCGTTGCCGGCGGGAGCGATGAGAGCCATGGCCTTGTAATCTATGCCGCCCCAGCTTTCGTTACCCATGATCATGGCGATGCGGCCGCCGAATGATCTGCCGTAAACACCTATGCGGTCTTTGTCCACGTTGTAATTATCAAGCGCGTAATTGATGGACAGCATGTTGGATTCGAGCATGTCGGAGATGGTGTATTCGTTAGTGCGTCCGGACTTGTCCTTTGTCAGCGCCTTGTCCGGATCGTTGGTAAGACATCTGTTGAAATCTACGCGGACGGCGGCTATGCCGTTTGACGCCAGCATTTCAGAAAGCTGACGCGCACCGCCGCTGTTGATGGAACCGTATATTCCGTGGGAAATCGAAACGAGAGGGTAGGACTCATCGGTTACGGGAGCTACGATTTCGCAGTAAGTGTAGGTGCCGTCTTCATTAGGAAGAAAGACTTCCTCTGAAACAGTACCGTATGCAGCGTCCGAACCGGAGCCTGAGTCAGGCGCTTCGGACGAGCACCCGGCCAGCGCAAAAGCAAAAATCACGCAAAGACAAAGAGCTGCCGCAACAGGTACGGCAGCTGTTAGTTTATGTTTCTTTGTAAGATTACTTTGCTTCTTCTTCATTCTTCTTCAGATATTTTCCCTCGAGCCAGCTCGTGATAAATGAAGCCCTGAGCGGTCCTTCAGTCAGCAGATCATAGAGCTTGACCCAGAATGGAGCTGAGAGTGATATGCCTGTGAGCAGTGCGCTGCCCCATACCAGCACGTAGAAGATCACCAGATTCTTTGGACAGCCGTTGGCCAGAGGATCCAGCACGCCGGACATGCAGAGCGCAAACACGCCCGCAATCGAGAGAACCGTGATGATGATTGAAACTGTCCAGTTCTTGTGTTTGCCGTGCAGCAGGGAGATTCCTCCGAACCACGCGACGATCAGTGAACCGACAACTCCCATGTAGATTCCGTACTGGGTGATAACGTGTCTCAGTCCCAGATGGAACAGGTATATCGGCATGGTGTTGGTGCCTATGTAGCAGAGGAAGTTCTGCTTCGACGGCAGAATGTTGACCATGAAGGTAATCCATCCGCAGGACAGGCCGAATACCAGCAGTCTCCAGAGCGCGTCAGTATACCATGGCATTCCGAAGTGGCTGCAGTCTGTCTTGAGCAGGAACCATCCGAGTTTAGGTCCGTGATACATGAGCCATATTGACATGAACACGAGAACCGCGCCGAGAAGTCCTACGATGACAGGCTTCTTCTTGAGGGTTCTTACCATGTCCAGAGTGTCCTTTGAGCAGTAGTACCCGATCATGAAGAACGGGAAGTATGAGAAGACACGGCCGAGAGCCATGAACTGTCCGAACGGCAGCCAGCCGGCGGCGAACATCATAAATATGCTCATAGGCAGAGCCCATTTGAACTTGATGATATCAACCAGGAAGTACCTGTACAGGAACAGGGCTACAAGGAACCAGAGTGCGAATGACGGCGTCAGGTAGCCGAAGTAGTGTCCGATCGGACAGTCGAATCCCCACGCCGCAATCATTGTGATTGTCGTGAAGACCAGGTATGGCCACAATACGCCGCGGAAGGCCGTCTCTCTGGCTCTTTCCGGTTTCTTTGAAAAATATCCGGACAGGAACATGAAGGCCTGCATTACGAAGACGTTTATGGTAATGTAGACAAATCCTGTCGGAGATGTGTGCGAAAATCCCGCGCCGCCCCACATTACAGCGTACCAGTTGCCTGACGCTTTGGTGAAATGCGAGATAGGGATCGACAGCATCAGAATTCCTCTGAAAGTGTCAAACATGTAATCACGTTCTTTTTTCGTCGTGATCGTCTCAGCTGCTTTAGGTTCAGCCATTTCCATTCCTCCTGCATAAAACAAATATCACAACCATAAGAATAACAAATAATCCCGCAAAAAACAAACCCTCGTGGTATTTTTAACCGCAATGTGTTAGACTACATGGAGAAATACGACAATCAATGATTTTAGAGATCGATTGGATAGGAGGAAAGACATGGAACAGAAATTTTATAAGTGCAGCCACTGTGGTAACATAATCGCTTTCGTTAAAGCTTCAGGCGTACCGGTAATGTGCTGCGGTCAGCCAATGGAGGAGATGGTTCCGGGAACAACTGACGCAGCGCAGGAAAAGCACGTGCCTGTATACGAAGTTGAGGGCAACTGTGTTCACGTAAAGGTCGGTGAGGTGGAACACCCTATGCTCGAAGAGCACTACATCGAGTGGATTTCCCTTCAGACAAAGCAGGGCAACCAGAGAAAGGCTCTGAAGCCGGGTGACGCTCCTGAGGCGTGCTTCTGCATCTGCGAGGGAGACGAGGTTGAAGCGGTATACGAGCACTGCAACCTCCATGGCCTGTGGAAGAAGTAAGCAAAAGCAGGACATGCAAAGGCAACAAAAAAGAGGCGTCAGCCTCTTTTTTAATGCTTACTATTTAAGCGCTTTATCTGCGTATCGCTTAGTGGCGTTCCAGCACTGTCGAGAACACAACCTGTGTTTCGGTTTTTCCGAACTCCTGCAACTGGCCGATGAAGGTGTCCAGGTCGGCCGTTGATGGGAATACCACCTTGAGCAGCATCGAGAAAGGTCCGGTTATGTGGCTGCATTCAAGAATTGAATCCTCCTTCTGAATGAAGTCGTAGAATTTTCTCTGGTCCTCAGGCAGTACGGATATCATGATGAAAGCCTTGATTCTGTAGCCGATTTTCTCAAGATCGATGTCAGTGTAGTAGCCTTTGATGTATCCGGCCTTTTCCAGATTATCCATGCGCGCCGCGAGCTCCTGGGCGTCGATTCCCAGTTCTTCCGCAAGCTGATCTGCAGGCGTACGCGCGTTTATCTTCAGCAGATTCATGATCTGAACATCAATTGAATCAATAGTCATTGTTTTGCTCCTTCCTTTCTATATGCTACCTGAGCGCCGGTCCTGCTTCCAGGATCTCCTTCGGCATGTCAGGATACTTCTTCGCAAAATTATCTGTGAACATCTTAGCCAGCTTGTCAGCCTGTTCGTCATAGGCGTTCGGGTCGTCCCAGGTGTTGCGCGGAATCATGATTTCGACAGGGACGTCCGGGATGCTGACCGGTATCTCGAGATTGAATCTGTCATCGTGAACGAAATCGGATTTCTCCAGGTCGCCGTTCAGTGCTGCTGTGACCATGGCTCTGGTGTAGGCGAGCTTGATGCGGCTTCCGGTTCCAAAAGGTCCGCCTGACCAGCCGGTGTTGACCAAATAAACCCTTGTGCCGTACTCGTCAAGACGCTGGCCGAACATTTCGGCGTAATCCTCAGCGCGCAGCGGCATGAAAGGTTCGCCGAAGAGCGTTGAAAATGTTGGCTGAGGCTCCTTGACGCCGCGCTCGGTTCCGGCAAGCTTGGCCGTAAATCCCGTTACAAAGTGATATATGGCCGCGTTGCGTGTGAGCTTTGAAATCGGAGGAAGAACTCCGAAAGCGTCGGCGGTCAGGAACAGCACTACCTTCGGTATGCCGCCTCTTCCGTTGCTGCTGGCGTTAGGAATGAACTCGATCGGGTAGCCGACTCTGGTGTTTTCAGTAAGCGATCTGTCTGAGTAGTCCGGTACGTGGTCTTCGTCAGTTACTACATTTTCAAGCACCGACCCGAAGTGTATGGCCCGGAATATTTCGGGCTCCTTTGATTCCTCAAGATCTATGCACTTCGCGTAGCATCCGCCCTCGAAATTGAAGATGCCTTCCTCTGACCAGCCGTGCTCGTCGTCGCCGATCAGTTCGCGGTCAGGATCAGCCGAGAGGGTGGTTTTGCCCGTTCCCGACAGTCCGAAGAACACAGCCGTGTCTCCTGTTTTTGAATCCATGTTGCAGGAGCAGTGCATCGGAAGCACATCCTCCTCGACGGGCATGGCGTAGTTCATGATGGAGAAGACCGTTTTCTTGATCTCGCCTGAATACTGTGAGCCCGCTATAATCGCGAAGTGAGCTTCGTAGTCGATCATTATCGCCGCTTCCGAGTTGATGCCGTAGCGTTTGGCGTTGACCTTGTATCCCGGTGCTACGAGCAGTGTGTAATCCGGCTCTCCGAATCTGTGAAGTTCTTCCGCGGTCGGTCTTACGAGAAGGTCGCGGATGAACAGATTCTGCGACGGAAGCTCGTTGATTACCCGGAATTTGCGCCGGTACTTAGGATCGGCGCCTGCGAAGCCATCGAATACGTACACCTCGTGTCCGCCGAGAAAAGCGATCATCTCCTCCTTGATTGCGTTGAAGACGTCTCTGCCGATCGGGCGATTGACTTCGCCCCAGTTGATTACATCGTGGACACCGTCAGTGTCAACAATGTACTTGTCATGAGGGGATCTGCCGGTGAATTTTCCGGTCGTTACGGCCAGCGCGCCGGTGTCTGTAAGAATGCCTTCGCCGTTCCTGATCGCCTTTTCGATCAGAACTGTCGGGCTCAGATTTCTCCTGACTGAGGATGCTCTGATGCCGAGCGCCGAAAGGCCGTAGTTCTCGCTGTAATTCTCGTGGATGGTGGATTCCTGCTGATTGGTCTTTGCGATAGACGGGTCGATCATGAAGATGCTCTTCTTCATGTCGTCGCGGTTGTTATCATTAAGCATATCGTTTATCCTCCGATAAAATTATAACATGTGGCGCATGAGTCAAACAATGCGGTAATTGCACGGAAAAAGTGTTAATTCGACCGTGAAGCGTGATATAATCCATGTATAGTAATTATTGAGAAGGAGGTTAATATAATGGTCTCAAAGAAAGTAAAAGATCTGCTTAACAATCAGGTCAACGCGGAATTCTATTCGGCTTACCTGTATCTCGATTTTTCGAACTACTACAAGGATGCCGGTCTTGACGGATACGCAAACTGGTACATGATTCAGGCACAGGAGGAGCGCGATCACGCCATGCTCTTCATCCAGTATCTGCAGCAGCAGGGTGAGACAGTTGTACTCGAGGCAATCGACAAGCCTGACAAGAAGTACAAGGAATTCATCGATCCGCTGAAGATGGGTGCTGAGCATGAAAGAGTCGTAACGGATCTGATCAACAAGATCTACGCGGCGGCTTATGAGGAGCACGACTTCAGAACCATGCAGTTCCTCGACTGGTTCGTCAAGGAGCAGGCGGAGGAAGAGGACAACGCGGATGACAACGTAACGAAGTTTGAACTCTTCGGAAGCGACAGCAAGAGTCTTTACGAACTCGATGCTGAAATGAAGGCGAGAGCATATTCAGCGCCGTCACTCGTACTGTAGTGCAAAAGCAGGACAATAAAAGACCGCGGGCCTTTGGGCCCGCGGTCTTTTTATATACAGAGAACAATTAGTGTTGAGGATCTTACTTGTCAGAATCTTTTCTTCTCATTCCGATCACTACTGCTGCCGCCATTATGAGCATCGCTGCTGCCAGACTTCCGAAGATGATGATCATCGATGAGTCTGCCTGAGGAGCTGCTGCCGGCATGTCTGCCTGGTCGATGGCTACAGTGTCTGATGCAGGAGCTGCTGCAGGAGCTGAGCCGTTCTCAATAGCGGTGAGTGCTGCCGGAGAAACGGCTGCTCCAACTGCAGAGCTTTCTGCTGCTACCATCTGCTGCTCGTCTGCTGATGATGCTGAAACGATTGCTGCCTTAACTGTTTCTACAGCCGCTGCTTCGGTTGACGCGATAGCGTCAGCTGTGTCAGCGATCACTACAGATTCTTCTGCGGAAACTTCGCCTTCAGGAATGCCCTGATCGATGTCTGAGCTGTCAGCCGGTTCGTCTGCCGGTGCTGCTGGTTCTTCAGCCGGTGCTGCTGGCTCTTCTACAGGAACTGCAGGCTCTTCAGCAGGCTGCTCTTCGTTTGTTTCTTCATCAACTGGTGCAACGTATGGTATGTAATCTATATCTGACCCCTTTAATGCATTGTTTGCGATCGTCTCGAGATTCTTGAATCCGGAGATCTCACCTGCGAGCTTCGCTCCGTTGAAAGCGTTCTGCAGGATCTTTGTAACTGAGCCCGCGACTCTGCTGAAGTCGACGTCTGAGCTCTCAGCGTTCTTGCTTGCGTACTGGTAGAATGCGTATCCTCCGATGACTGACAGGACTCCGTCTTCAGGAAGCTCCAGAGTGGCGTTGCCGCCCTTGCCTGCTCCCGCGAACGCGGACTGCGCGATGGTCTCCAGAGCCTTGCAGTTTGAGAGATCCACTGTGTTGAGTGATTTGCACTCGTTGAACGCCTGGTTCATGATGATCTCCAGCTCAGGGCACTTTGTGAAGTCGAACTCGCTCAGGTTGTAGCACTTTCTGAATGCGCTCCAGCCGATCTTCTTGATGGTCTCGCAAGGGATGACCTTCTTGAGTACGCTGAAATCCTTGAATACGTCTGTCTTGGACTGGTCTACTGTGTGGTCTGTCCTGTCGTAGAGTGGCTCATAACCCTTGTCGGTGTAGAGAGCTGTCCAGCCGATGCCTGTGATGCCTGTCTCGAAGATCACCTGAGTGACCTTGTTCTTCAGCTTGTCCTTCTGTGACTTTCCGTCCTGGTCGAGGATCTGGGTTACAGCGTTCTCTTCGTCTGAATCGGATTCGCCTGTGGTGCTGAATACGAGGATGGTGTCCTTTCCGTTCGTGTACTCGGTCCACTTTGTAGTCTTTGTCTCGTTTCCGTATCCCCAGTTTCCTGTCGCCTCGCCGTAGCTTGGTTCCTCGATCTGCTGAGTCTCGGATTCGATATCCTGATCTGTTGATCCTGCTGATGCAGGCTCTGATGATGGCTGCTCTGCCGCTGCCGGTGCGCTCTGCGCTGCAGGTGCAGGTGTGCTCTGTGCAGGTGCTGGAGCAGGAGCCGCTTCCTGCTGCTCTGCTGCTGCCGGCTGCTGGGCCGGTGCGCCTTCTTCTACATCTGCGAATGCCGCTACAGGCATGTAAGCTGAGATTGCCATGATTGCTGCGATCGTGAGTGATGCTGTTCTTCTGAATCTGATTGTCTTAGTCATTGTTTTGTTCTCCTGTTTTAATACTGAATGTTTCTGCTTTTGTTGGCTTTATTATCTATCCCGAACCGTCATAAAAGCCGTCACAAAATAAACGAAAGCAGATATGACGATAATTCTTTTTCGTGGTATAATGTCACCATGGAAGTTAAGAACAGACCCGCATTGAAAATATTAATAGGTATCGTGACCGTCGTGCTGGCATGCATGTCGGGCGCGAGCACAACTACAGAGCATACGGCCTTCGAACAGAAGGCCTTTATTGCTGGCGAAGAAAGTACAGTCACTGTCTACCAGCCGGACGAGCAGGGCAACCTGCATAAATCAAAGGCTGTACCGCGCGGCAGCAGAGTCATAGTAAGAGATGAAACGCCGATTGAACTCGACGGCGCAGAGTACAGCCGCGTATTTCTGGCTGATGACGAATCCGGAGAAGTATATTACATAGCTGAAGGAAATCTGGTGGACAGGAAATCCAAAGCCGTCCGGGAAAAAGAGCTCTATGTGCGCACTCCGGTGACTCTGTACGCAAACAGCAAGGGACCTGAGATAGCCGGATTTGCTCCGAAGGGAACTAAACTGAAGGTGACCGGATACTCAGGCCTTGATAATAAGGGCGTAGTAAATAAGTACAAAGTGCAGATCGCGACGGACGAAGAATCAAAAGAAACACCTGCTCCGGAGGGATTCGCTTACGGGAAGTATCTTGTACGCACTCAGGAGGAGGCCGACGCCAATTACAATGAGAACGGCGAATACGACAAGGCGGCCAAAGCCACTTACGACATGGAACTTTACGGGGGCAAGGCCACCGATCTGGATTACTATCCGTACGAACGTACAGAAATAAAAGGAAAGCCTTTCTGCCGCGAGGCGAGGGCGATGTACCTCAACTGGTATGCCGCGGTGCACAATGACGCCTATATTAAACTGATAAAAGAGACGGGCTGCAACGCGGTTGTCATAGATATAAAAGACGGAGCTCTTTCATACAAATCACCTGCGGCAGAAAAACTGTCGCCGACCGCTTACAAAAAAGCTCAGGTTTCCCTGGAGGAATTTGAGGCGGCGGTTAAGAAGTTCAAGGATGAAGGAATCTACACCATCGGCAGAATCGCCTGTTTCAATGACTCTCACTATGCGAAGGACCATCCCGAGGACTGTATAAAAACAGGCCTTTCAGGCTCGGCCTGGCCGAGTGCGTACAGCCGCAACATGTGGTATTATAATGTTGCTTTGGCGACTGAAGCAGTGGAGCTCATGGACTTCGATGAGATTCAGTTCGACTACGTCAGATTCCCGGAACTCGCATACGAAATGTCGCAGGAACCCGGAACGGATTTCAGGAACGCGTACGGAGAATCGAAGGTTCAGGCAATACAGAATTTCTGCTTTTACGCGACTGATCAGATTCACGAAGCGGGAGCGTACTTCAGCGTAGATGTATTCGGCGAGTGCTCGAACGGTTATGTTACAGCATACGGTCAGTACTGGCCGGGCATCTCCAACATAGTCGACGCCATAAGCAGCATGCCGTACACCGACCACTTCGGCAGCGAGGACACCTGGTCTGAGCCGAAGGGTGTAATGTCCGCCTGGGCGAAGAAGGCCGCGAAGGAGCAGACAAAGATTCCGACGCCGGCCGCCGCCAGGACATGGATTACCGGCTACAACACGCCTTTCTGGGCGCCGTCGGTGACATATGATAAGAACAAACTGAAACAACAGGTCGACGCGTTATACGATGCAGGGCTAGATGGGGGATTCATACCGTGGAACAGCGCGTCTTCAATAGATTCATATAAATTGTACAAAGGTATATGGGATTATGAGAGGTAAGGTACTTTTCGTAATAATAACATTATTGATTCTTGCTTTTGCGGCGTATCTTCTGCGAATCGCTTTCGTGGGGGATCCGCTGGAGGACAGAGAACAGGTCAGCAATCTGAGACTTACTCAGGAGGGCTTTGACATCATGGCCAACTGGGACGAAGCGGACTGCAAGGCCTACGATATCAACGTAAATCGCGGCGGAAAGATAATGACGATTCCGAACGTCCGCGATAACAGCTACACCATTTCAAACGTCACGCCGGGTGAACACTACAGCATAACGGTAAACGCCCGGACGAAAAAAGGAAACTTCTGCTGGCCGGCGACAGAGAGCATTGTTGCTGATAAGGCAGAACAGTCGATTACGGTCAATCTGACTGAGTACTACGGATTCGCCAACAATGACTTCAGGCTCAAGGCCACAGCCATAGGAGAGATAACCTTCAGCTCGGATAACAAGGAAGTGGCGCGGGTCGACTCAGACGGCAATGTAAAAATGAAACAGCCGGGTGAAGCGAACATTATCGTCAGCGCTTCCGGCGATGACTTCTATGCTGAAGAGGAGAGGGCGATAAACGTCGTTGTTTACCCAGAGACTCTCGACGCAGTCAAGTTCGTAAAGGTCGAAACAATCAACAGCCTTAAAGCAGTAATAAGATGGAAGGAAATCGATCTGGCGTCGGCATATTCAGTACTCAAGAGAAATCCGGCGACGGATGAGTATGAAAAGATAGCCGAGCTGCCGGCGGAAACAACTTATTACGAAGTGCCCCGTGAAGATTTTGATTATGAAGTCAAGGGCATGGCTGAGGTCGCCGGGAGAAACATCGACGGCAGACCGTCCGAGCCTGTCGAGGTCAGAGGCACGTCCCAGGACGCCCCGGCTTACACCGCAGTGAAAGTTACCAAGACGTTTAACGACGAGAACATGGATCTTGTGAAGGTCATAAAGGGTCCTGAAGACGCTCAGAAACCGCAGGGAATCTGCGCGACTGAGGAGCGGTACATCGTCACATATGTTAATAAGGCGGGAAGCAAAGGCTATCTTGCCTCCTACAAGAAGGACGGTTCCTTCGACAAGTTCGCGAACGCCGACGGAATCGGCCATGGTAATGGAATAACATACAACCCTTACACTAAACAGCTCTATGTACCTGACATGCAGGTCAAAGAGCATTCGAAGAGGCTCAGGGTGTATGACAGCGGATCTCTGAAATACCTCAGAACTGCCGAAGCGCCGAAAGCCGTATCATGCGTTGCCTTTGACGTGACCAACAACAAGTACTACCTCGGCAAGGGCGGCACAATGTATGTGGCCGATGCAAACCTGAAACTCGAAAAAACCATGAAGAAGACGGTAAGGTGGGTCGCCTCCCAGGATATCGGAGCCTATAACGGGGTGATTATCGTAGGCACCTGGCTGGGAGAAATGGAAAGCTATCTGGACCTGTACAGGATCTCAGACGGGGCATATCTCGGAAGCTATTATGTACCTGTAGGTGAAATCGAAAGCTGCATAATAGACGACGGACATCTGGTCATGCTCATAAACGAGTACGGTCCTGAGGACAGAATATACAGAAGCAAGGACCCTGTCGTCATCCCATAGAGACAAAATGTCAGGAGGTGCGAAATGGTATTTATTCACTTGGCTGAAGGATATGAAGAAGTTGAAGCGCTCACGTGCGTCGATGTTCTGAGAAGAGCAGGCATTGACGCCCGCATGGTTTCGGTAACGGGGAACCTCACGGTAAGGGGCGCTCATGGAATAGATATAAACGCTGACATGCTCTTTGAAGACGCGGATTACGACGATTGCGAGATGATAGTTCTCCCCGGCGGACTTCCGGGAGCGACTAATCTGAGAGACCATCCGGGACTTACAGCACAGATTGAAGCTTTTGCAAAGGCAGGACGGCCTCTGGCTGCAATCTGCGCCGCGCCGCTTGCGCTGGCAGCCCACGGCGCGCTGGAAGAAAAGAACGCGACGATATATCCGGGAATGGAGGATCACCTGGCGGGAGCGAAGGCCACCGGAAATACGGTTACTGTAGACGGAAACGTTATAACGGGAATGGGTCCGGCTCTGGCAATGGAGTTCGCTCTAACACTGGTTGAGTTCATCAAAGGGGCCGAAGCAAAAAAAGAGGTGGCAACAGGCCTTTTATATGATAAAATTGGGAAAATATAATTGAAGGAAACAGGGAGAGGCAAAGTGGAAGACCAGCTTATTCTTGTAGACGAGCAGGGCAGAGAAAAAGGATCGTGCGGTAAAATGGAAGCCCATGAAAAGGGGCTTCTTCACCGCGCGTTTTCTATATTCGTCTTCAGAAGAGCGCTTCTTGACAATCCGGACGGGACCAGGACGTTCCACACTCAGCTTCTGATCCAGCAGAGGGCGGAAGGGAAGTACCACTCCGCAGGTCTTTGGGCCAACAGCTGCTGCTCGCATCCGCGCACGGGGGAGACTCTTGAGGAAGCGACGGCCAGAAGGCTGCCGCAGGAGACCGGTTATTCGGTCGAGGACCTTGAGCCCGGCGACGAAGGCCCGCTCGAAGAGAAAGGCGCTTTCATATACAAGGCCGAGTTCGACAACGGCCTGACTGAGCATGAGTTCGATCACGTCTTTGTTGGATGGCTGAAGAAGGACAGACTGGATAAAATGCCTTTGCCTGATCCTGAAGAGGCGTCGGAGATGAAGTTCGTCGATGTAGAAGAAATCATGACGGACGTTCTGAAGAATCCGGGCAGATACGCGGCCTGGTTCATGCCGGCGCTGCTCATCGCCACCGACGGCGAGGAATACGGTTCATTGAACAGAGAAGCATCCGAGAGGATGATCTACTAAGGAAGATAGAGTTTGCTTATAGGTTTTGCATGAAAGGGAGAGAAAATGGCTAAATACTTTGACGAACCATCGAGAACTTTTAACGAATACCTGCTGGTGCCGGGATACTCATCGGCTGACTGCAGAGTTGAGAACGTATCGCTCAAAACGCCTGTTACTAAATTCAAAAAAGGCGAAGAGCCGAAGATCACAATGAACATTCCTATGACATCCGCTATCATGCAGTCCGTATCAGGCGACGAACTGGCCATAGCGCTTGCCAAGGAAGGCGGAATTTCCTTCATATTCGGTTCACAGCCTATCGAAAGCCAGGCGGAAATGGTCAGAAGAGTCAAGAACCACAAGGCCGGCTTCGTCCGCAGCAACACTAATATCCGGCCGGATCAGACTCTCGCAGATCTGCTGGATCTGAAGGAACGCACCGGTCACTCGACTACGGCGGTAACAGAGGACGGCACGGCTGAAGGCAGAATGGTCGGTCTGGTCACGAGCCGTGACTACAGAGTCAGCAGGATGTCACCGGATACGCTTGTTTGCGAATTCATGACACCGTTTGAGAAGCTGGTCCACGCCAAGGAAGGCATCACGCTGAGCGAGGCCAATGACATGCTCTGGGACTACAAGCTCAACGCGCTGCCGGTAGTCGATGACAAGCAGAGACTTGTTTACTTCGTATTCCGCAAGGACTACATAGCCCACAAGGAGTATCCGGACGAGCTTCTGGACGCCGACAAGAGATATGTGGTGGGCGCCGGTGTAAACACCCGCGATTACGCGGAGAGAATCCCGGCGCTTGTTGAAGCGGGGGCCGATGTGCTCTGCATAGACTCAAGCGAAGGATACTCAGAGTGGCAGGCAGAAACGCTCAAGTTCGTAAGAGACAAGTACGGCGATGACGTTAAGATCGGCGCGGGTAATGTTGTAGACGGCGAGGGATTCAGATTCCTGGCTGACGCAGGAGCGGATTTCGTGAAAATCGGAATCGGCGGCGGAAGCATCTGCATCACGCGTGAGCAGAAGGGTATCGGACGCGGACAGGCTTCAGCTGTAATCGAAGTTGCAAAGGCCAGAAAAGAGTACTTCGAGGAGACAGGCATATACGTTCCGATCTGCTCTGACGGCGGCATCGTATACGACTATCACATGACTCTGGCTCTGGCCATGGGAGCGGACTTCCTCATGCTGGGCCGCTACTTCTCAAGATTCGACGAGTCACCGACAAACAAGATTCAGATAAACGGAAATTATTACAAGGAGTACTGGGGCGAGGGCTCTGCCCGCGCGCGCAACTGGCAGCGCTACGATCTCGGCGGCGACGCCCGCATGAAGTTCGAGGAAGGTGTCGACTCATACGTTCCATACGCAGGCTCGCTTAGCGACAACGTACGTCAGTCACTGCTGAAGGTGAAGTCGACAATGTGCAACTGCGGTACGCTGACGATCAAAGAGCTTCAGGACAATTCAAAGCTCACTCTCGTTTCGGCGACAAGCATTGTCGAAGGCGGCGCCCACGACGTAATACTGAAGGACTCAGTAAACAGTACAATGAAGTAAGGGGGATCCGATGAGCAAATTTGACGCAAAGAAATTTCTGAACGCGCAGGACGGAACTTACGGTTCATACAAGCAGGCTCTGGCCGAGATCAAAAACGGCAAGAAGGTCAGTCACTGGATCTGGTACATATTTCCGCAGATGGAAGGTCTGGGACACAGCAGCAACTCACAGCACTTCGCCATCAGCAGCCTCAACGAGGCGAGACAGTATCTTGCTGATGACGTGCTGCGCAAAAGGCTGATAGAGATATCCGAAGAACTGCTTAAGCAGGAGGGAAGCGCCGAGAGCATCCTCGGAAAGGTTGACGCCATGAAGGTGCGTTCAAGCATGACCCTGTTCAAAGAGGCTGACCCAGGCACGGAAATATTCGGGAAAGTGCTGGACAAGTTTTACGGCGGCAAGGCTGATGAGAAGACCCTTAAGCTCGTGCGCAGACAGCAGAGGCGCGATAAGGAGGGGTCCTGGTAGACAGGGTGTGAAAAAGGAGATTCGATCATGAAGTTCAGAATGATACATGAAAACTACAACGTCAGTGATCTCGACAAGTCGCTCGCGTTCTACGAAGAAGCTCTGGGGCTGACGGAAAAGCGCAGGAAGACGGCGTCTGACGGTTCCTTCATCATCGTGTACATCGGAAACGAAGACAATGACTTCGAGATGGAGCTGACATGGCTGAGAGACCACCCTCAAAAGTACGACATCGGCGAAGAGGAATTCCATCTGGCGTTCCGTACTGATGATTACGACGCGGCACATGAACTACATAAGAAGATGGGGTGCATCTGCTTCGAGAACACGGAGATGGGACTGTACTTCATCAAGGATCCGGACGGATACTGGCTGGAGATAGTGCCTGAGAGATAGTCATGAGTTATTGAGAATATAAACCTAATAAAAGAACGGACAGGATCGATCCTGTCCGTTTTATGTTGCTTTTGCTTTAGCTTTAGGCGAGAGGAATCTCGACGACTTCCGCCATCTTGACCAGTGTGTGCTGGATCTGTGTGGAGATTTCCTCGACCATGCGCTGGCTGATCTCGTCGTTTTTCTCCTGCTCAAGGCTCTTGTAGAAAGCTTCCTTGACGTCGGCGCTGATGTTGTCCATGCGGGAGCTGAATGCGCTCTTAGGAACGAGCTTTCTCATAGGCTTCGGGATGTCGGCGGAAAGCATCTTCTCCTGCATCTTGTCTTTGCCGAGGAACAGCACGACTATCGATGTGATTATTCCGACCATGATGCCGCTCGGGTCCGCGAAGAACGGAATGAAGCTCAGCGTCGACATCAGTATGGCCAGAAGGGCAGTCACGATGGAGTCGATCAGTATCGTCATCTCGTTGATGGCGAAGAGCTCTTTGGCGTTGACTTTTATATCGATGTCTGAAACACTCAGATATGATCTGAGGCTCAGAGCCGTGTACGGAATGCGGTGCTTGATGCAGATAGGAACTGTGTGCTCTTCAAGCTCCTCAATTACCGGTCTCAGCCAGGATGTGATAGGTCCCGCCAGCAGTTCCCTCGTCTCGTCCTCGCTGAGGAAGTCGGCGATGTCCTGCTGCAGAATTACGTCCGTTTCCTCAAGTCTGCTGATTTCACCTGAACGCCACTTCTCAAATATAGGAAGTGCGACCTTGGCGACAATCGGATCGACGAGAGTATCAACCGCGTCTCTGTACAGCTGCGGGATGTGTTTGCTGACGATGTCCTCTATGGTGTTGGATCTGACGAGCTTGTCCAGGTCCTCCTTGAACTCTCTGAGATCCTCGTCTATGCGGCCGCAGTAGGCCAGACCTCTGGCGACAGAAAATTCAGGATCCGTCGCTGTTATTATGACTGAATCCTTGAACACTTCGCCGCACCACTGGCGGATGGCAGGAAGCTTGCTGACGCCGCCTGTCAGGAATATGAGTTCAGGCTGTTTGCCGTCTATGCCTTTCTTTACGTCTTTAAGTGATTCCACGAACACCTCGCGGAAAGAACGGCCGCCCAGTTTGCTTGTCTTCTTGTTGACCAGCTTGCCGGCGATGTCCTTGTCCATCTTGAGGGTCAGTTTGACAGGAAGGTTGTAGTGGAGCACGATGCTTTCGACGCACTTGTTTCTGCTCCAGTAATCCTCGTCTGAGAAGTACTTTTCCTTGAGTCTTCTCGCAGCAAACTCGGCGTACGCGCGCCACGGTTCGCTCTCTTCGAAGACTGCCTGTATCTTCTTTTTGAAAATGCCCGACGCGGCTACGGATTCCTCCAGCAGGATTTCATCCATCAGGCCGCCGCCAAGCATTACTTCGCCTGCGGTCTGCATCTCGACTTCCTTGCCTCCCATTATGTAGGCAAAGTCAGTCGTTGATGAGCCTATGTCCACTACGAGCACAGGTTTGGACAGAATATCCACGCCGATCTGCAGATGCTTTGACTGGCAGGCGCTGACCATGGCGGCCCTTGATTCGGAGATGATCTTGACAGGCGGATAGCCCGCGCTCTCGAATATCTCCCTGTAGTGCTCGCGGGCGTTTCTATTCCATCCCGCAGGGCAGCCGACATAGATGCTTGTCTCTTCATTCTTGATCAGGTCCCCGCTGCCGTACAGCTGGCCCAGAACTCCGGCCGCGAAGCTCTTGACATCCGCCGCGCTGGAACCGTCTGTAAGAAAGCGGCTCTTGAAGCGGATTCTGCGCTTGTTGACATTGTCCGCGTAGCAGGCCTTCTCGCCGATGATAAGCTCACCCGAGTTGAGCTGCGCGTATGCGGTGATGAAGCTCTTCTCACCGGCTACAGTTATCATCTCAGGGACTACCTGATCCTCTTTATATAATCTGGCGATTGCGCTTTCGGCGTCGCCCAGATCAAATCCAAAAAAACGATCCATGGGATTTCGTTCCTCCTTATAAGCCGATTCTTATCTTGATCCCGAAGAAGCAACTCCCTTGCGGAGCAGATTGCCGTTAGCGACCATGGCGGGTCTTATGGTTCCCGCGCGCTGTCCCGGCATCATGTCGAAGAAGTTAGCTGTCTCAGGACTGTAGTCGACCACTTCGATCTGCTGTCTGTGGAGATAGTATTTGATAGCTTCGATTTTCTCCATGGCGTAGTCAGGATCATTGCTGTATGACGCGGCGAGAAGATCGGAGAAGATATCCAGTTCTGAATCGGATACTTCGTGTCCGTCTATTGTGCCGGCCGTCTCACGCTCTGCCCAGCGTTCCATGGACTGAATCTCTTCGAGGCTCTGATCGACTGAGAGAAGGGAGTTTCTGAAACTCCTGTAAATCTTCGCCGAGTCGATTTGAATCTCAACGTGCTGGGTGCGTTTAGGCTGCTTTTGCCCCGGTCGTCTGGCGAGCACGCCGCCGACTACCGCTGAAGCGACGCCGCCAACTATGAATCCGATCGGCCTTAGAAGAGCCACATCGAAGTTCTTTATGCTGTCAATGCCATCGCTGAAGAACGGCGCGATGAACGGGAACAGTCCCAGCCCGCAGAGAACAAGCGCTCCTATGATGAACAGGAACACCAGCGGGTTCAGTCTGCTTTTGCTCTTGGCGCTGTCTGCTGATCCGGCCTCCCAGACTTTAGTTTCACCCGCGGAGTCGATCAGCGGCAGGGAAAACCTGATGGCCTGTGTCATGTACGCTGCAGCATCCCTTTCGCGTTCATTGCTGCACTGCTCATTGTACATCAGGAGGAGCTTGTCCAGCTCATTCTCCAGGACCCTGACGGCTTTTTCCGCTGCCTTTGAGGCCGCGAGTTCCGTAAGCAGATTCTGCTTGTCTCTTTCGAGTAATTCTACAAATTTCATAACATTATAATTATACGGCATTTTTCTCAAATGCGCTACTGACGGTTAGAGAAGAATACGCTGACTATTATGATGACCGCGCCGACGATCTGGAACGGAGTGAACACTTCGTGCAGGAAGACAACGCCGGCTATAATGGAAATAACGGTTGTAAGATTCGCGAAAATCGATGCTTCGGATACAGTCACGCGCACAGTTCCGTAGTTCAGGAAGATGAACGCCGCGACTGAAGAGATAACGGCGAGGTACAACACGGAAATGATGAACTGCGGCTGCACGAGGGCGGAGAAAATCAGCTCGTCGTACTGGCCGCGGCACTGCACCAGCGCGAATACAGCGTAAACCAGACTGCCCAGAGCGAACATGACGTAGGTCTGCTCGAGAGGGTTGTAGTCGTCGCCGGACTTTTTGCTGAAAACATAAAATAAAGATCCGGCGGTAACGGCTCCGAGAAGGAAAAGAAGTCCGATGACGGAAGATTTCATTCCCTCAGCGCCAACGGTTGTGATGCCGACGCCGACAGCGGACATTATGGCGCAGATTACCTGGCGCAGTCTGACCTTTGAATGCATGATGAGCACGTCAAAAATAATACCGCATATAGGAATGATGGCAATAATGGTTCCCGCAAAGGCAGCCGAAGTAAACACGATTCCATAGCTCTCGCAGAGAAAGTAGAGGATTGGCTGGAACAGCGCCAGTAGAAGAATATTTCGGAGAGGCTTGCCTCTCAGTGAAAACTGCACAAGCGGCTTTCTGCCGCCCTGTCCGTCCGGCACTTTTATCATTCTGCCGAATACCACAATGAGATTAAGGGCAATAAAGGCCACGACAAACCGCACTGCGATAAGAACGCTCGGAAGCGTGATCTGCAGCGCCATTTTCGAAAAGATGAAACTGAATCCGAATATTGTGTTTCCGGCTATTACTGCTCCTATTGCCTTTGCATGTGTATTCATAGATGCATTGTAACAGAAAATATCTGTCAATTTTAAGCCGGATGGCCGTAAAATGTCATTTTACATAGATTTTACAATTGACGGGTTTGTTTCTTTAAGTTTCAATAGTATTATAAAATACGGGGAAAAAGGAAATGTTCAGGAGACAGGAATGATTTTTTGTGTGGAAGATGACACATCGATAAGAGATCTGATGATATACGCTCTTAAGACATCCGGTTATGATGCCTGCGGATTTAACGACGGTGCTGAACTCTTTGAAGCGCTGGGAACCGCAGGTGAAAGTGATCTGCCGGAGCTCATCATGCTGGATATCATGCTTCCGGGTGAGGATGGACTGGAGATTCTCAGGAAGCTAAAGGATAATCCTGTCACACGAAATATTCCTGTGATAATGGCAACAGCCAAAGGCACGGAATTCGATAAGGTCATAGGTCTCGACACCGGCGCCGATGACTATCTTACAAAACCATTCGGAATGATGGAGATGAACGCCAGAGTAAACGCGGTGCTGCGCCGTTCCGGTGCAAAGGCAGAAAACAGCAGCATCATAGAACAGGGCGATCTCAAGATCAACATGGAATCCCATACCGTCACAGTCGGCGGAGATAAGGTGAACCTGACTCTGAAGGAATTCGAACTCCTGCATCTTTTCATGCAGAATACGGATCGGGTGTTCACGAGAGATGAACTGCTGTCAAGCGTATGGGGGATGAACTATACAGGCGAGACCCGGACTGTGGATGTCCACATCGGAACACTGCGGACGAAGATAGGAGAAAACGGGAAGAGAATTGAAACTGTACGAGGCGTAGGCTACAGGTTCAGGAGTGAGTAATGGCTAAAAAGAATTTCGTTTACGACAGACTATCAAAGAGAATCGCTTCTGAGGAACGCAGCAAAGCTCAGCGTGAAGCGGAACGCATGCGTCAGGAGTTTACCGCGAATGTCTCCCATGAACTGAAGACCCCGCTGCAGTCGATCTCCGGTTACGCGGAGCTGCTCAAAGGCGGCATGGTCAAGGAAGAAGATGTCCAGCAGTTTGCTGAGCGCATATATTCCGAATCGCAGCGCATGATCACTCTTGTGAATGACATACTGGAGCTGTCCCATCTTGACGAGGGAATGGAGGACATGGTCCGCGAGGATGTTAATCTGTACAAGGTGGCAGTCAGCGCAGTCAGTTCCCTTGAGGACGAAGCCGAAACGGCGGATGTTTCCCTGGAACTGACCGGACAGGACAGCGTCATCAATGGTTATGGACAGCTTCTCAGTCTGATAGTGTATAATCTATGTGAGAACGGAATCAAATACAACAATCCTAATGGGAGTGTTAAAGTGGATGTCAGTGATTTTAAGGACAGGGCAGTCCTTACGGTCAACGACAACGGGATAGGCATTCCGCTCGATCAGCAGGAGAGAGTGTTTGAACGGTTCTACAGAGTAGATAAAAGTCATTCAAAGGAAGTGGGCGGCACGGGACTTGGCCTTTCAATCGTCAAGCATGCCGCAGCCATACACAACGGAGACATACATCTTGTCAGCGTTCCTAAATACGGGACAACAATAACGATTACATTTCCTAAGAAAAAAGAGAAGTAACAAGGAGGAATAGCTTTGTCATTTGAATCAGTGCTCATGATGCTGGGCGGAATCGGAATGTTCCTGTACGGCATGAAACTGATGGGCAATTCCCTGGAAAGCGCCGCGGGCGCTAAGATGGAAAAAATACTTGAACGGCTGACCAGCAACAAAGCTAAAGGCGTTGCGCTGGGTGCAGGCGTTACTGCTGTAATTCAGAGTTCAGCGGCAACGATCATAATGGTCGTAGGTTTTCTCAACGCGGGCATTCTGAAGCTGGCTCAGGGAGTTCCTGTAATAATGGGTGCAAACATCGGCACAACCATAACGGCGCAGATTCTGAGAATGGGAGACATCAGCGGCGACAATATCTTTTTGCTGCTGCTGAAACCTTCAACCTTCGCGCCGATACTGATTATCGTAAGCGCCTTCATCATGCTGATGTCCAAGCGGCAGTCTCTGAAGGATAAAGTCGGCATATTCATGGGACTCGGTATTCTGTTCATGGGCATGACGCTCATGCAGAACAGCTTCGCACCGATGGCTGAGTCCGAGGAGTTCGGAAAGCTGTTCACTTTATTCGCAAATCCATTCCTTGGCGTTGCGGTCGGCATGGCTGTAACTGTTCTCCTGCAGAGTTCATCGGCGGCAGTCGGCGTTCTTCAGGCAACAGCATCTACCGGTGTCGTAACATTTGCCATGGCCGCCCCGATTGCAATCGGATGCAACCTGGGCAAGTGCGTTACCGTACTGCTGGCAAGCATCGGAGTTAACAGAGACGCCAAGAGGGCTGTCTCCATTGACGTAACCATGTGCGTTCTGGGATCAGCCCTGTTCCTGATAGTCATCTATGCTTATCAGGCTGTGATCGGCTTTGATTTCTGGAATGATACAGTCAACATGGGCGGAGTCGCCAATTTCCATACATTGTTCAACATTGTCGTAGCGGTTGTCTTCCTTCCGTTCATCAATCCGCTCATCTCCCTTGCGAAGAAGATAGTAAAGGACGAGGGCGGTTATTCGAAGATGGATCAGGAGCTTACCATGCTGGATCCGCTCTTCTTTGACACTCCGAACGTTGCTCTGGAACAGTGCAGAAAGGTTATCAACATCATGTGCGATACCGGACGTGAGAGCTTCAACGTGGCGTGCGGACTGGTGGACAAGTATGAGGAAGACAAGCGGCAGATTGTAGTAGATAATGAAGCGTTTCTTGACAAGACTGAAACGACCCTTGGAGAGTATATCGTGCACATTACGGAGCACGGACTCAGTTCAAAGCAGAACATCTTCGCGACAGAGCTTCTGCATACTGTAGGAGACATGGAAAGAATAGGCGACCACGTGGATAATCTGGCAGAAGAAGCCGAGATCATACACAATGACGGAGTTAAGTACTCTGACGAGAGCATGGTTGAATTTGGTCATCTGCAGGCTGCCATAAATGACATACTGGAGCAGACTTCGATAGCATATGAGACTGAGGACGCCGATGCGATTCTCAAGGTTGAGGCGTTGGAGGAAGTCGTTGACGATATGGTTGACGCCATGAAGGCAAATCATGCGAGACGTCTTAAGGAGGGCACGTGCACAGTGGAGCGCGGCGTTTCATTTATTGAAATGCTGACGGATATCGAGAGAATTTCCGACCACTGCAACAACGTATGCCAGCATCTGCTGCAGAGGATGAATGGACAGGAACTCAGCACTCACGACCGTGTCTTTGAAACTGAGGAGGAACGCAATGCCTTTGATGAACAGTACAATGCGTACGCAGAGAAATATCTTAATCCGGTGCTGAATCAGTAGGATACGAATAATAATTAAACGGCAGCTTCGGCTGCCGTTTTTTAATTAACCATTTACAATGTGAGTTCTTTCGGCGCGACCAGACCGCCTCTTGCGTGTCTGGAATAGAAGTGCCTGCGGTGCGCAAGACCGTATTCCAGGCCTTCGCGGATAACGCCCTGCACGAGCGCATCGATGTCGACGAACTTTACCCGCTGGTCATTATATGACGAGGAATCCAGTGTAATCACGGTACGCTCATCTTTCATTCCGATAATGACAAAGGTGTGAACTGCCTTGTTCGCCAGATTTACGCCATAAAGGGACGGAACATTTGTGGCTGTGGCGATGACGGGCACGCCTGCTTTTGCCCGCGTACAGATAAAGTCACGGACATCATCGTCGCTGCCGCCGTCCAGACAGTCCACCTCCATGTACTGCCGCAGCGTCAGGACTATGGCTGCGATGTTGATCGGCTTAATTGGAGCCCGCAGCATTGGAGACAGAATTTTCATGCGCCCGAACAAAACCTTCTGCGGAGTGATTGCCGGATCGACCAGAGTGCTGAGCACACAGGTCAGGGCGCAGGTTGAGCAGCCATTGCGTCTCAGATATCTGAATCCGAGCTTTCCCTGATTCCACATTGAATAAACCAGTTCGCGTCCATCGGGAAGAGAAACCGCTGCGTAGATCGGGCTGGCCTTGGTTCCCTCGAAAGCCGAACGGGAAAAGCGGTATGTGATGCCGTTATATTCAATCGTCATTATCTTTTTGTCTGGTTTCGTTGTGTCTGTCATATGGTTATTATACTCTAAGTACGGTGAAATATCCTCAAATACATGTCAGGAATCATTACCGGCGGGCTTACAACAACAGGGTCCGTCATGATCCTGTGTCTCCGAATCAATCTGTTCTGGAACAAGGAGATTCGGGTCGCCAACATGCTTCCCATGGTTCTTGTAGGCGTGATCCTGTCATATGTTATATAATAGCAATATGCAATAAATAATTAATTACGATAAGGAGTATGAACATGTTTAGAAAAATGCGCAGATTCAAGCAGCAGATATCCCCGGAGGAGTGCATCGAAATCCTGAAAAATGAAAAGAGAGGCGTACTCAGCGTCATGGGTGAAGACGGGTATCCTTACGGAATGCCGATTGACCACTGGTACAATGAGGCTGACGGCAAGATCTATTTCCACGGCGCAAAGGCAGGCCATAAGATTGATGCCATACGCGCATGTGATAAAGTGTCTTACTGCGTAATGGATGAGGGCTACAGAGAAGGAGATGACTGGGCTCTGAACATAAAGAGCGTCATCATATTCGGAAGAGCCAGATTCGTTGAATTCGCGGAAGAGCCGGAGAAGGTTCGTGAAATCTGCATCGGCCTGAGCGCGAAGTTTACGGATGATCCGAACTACGCGGATGATGAGATTGCCAAGGTGGGCAGAAACGTGCTCTGCATCGAGATCACGCCGGACCACATGACAGGCAAGCTGGTCAACGAAGCGTAAAACAGTTTTATTTCATAAACAGTACAAAGGCGAAGTACAGCGCGTAGCAAACGAGCATGCACGCGCCTATGACGCGTCCGATACGACCGGATTTCAGAGGGCCCAGCCAGAGCAGAAGCGCCGCAAAGGCAGCGACCGCGCCGTCTATCATGAAGGCTCTCTGGAAAGGTATCGGCGTGATTACCGCTGTAAGGCCTGTTACAAACAGAATGTTAAAGATGTTGCTGCCGACGATGTTTCCTATCGCTATGCCAGGGTTGCCTTTGCGCGCAGCGGTAGCGGAGGTAACAAGTTCAGGGAGCGACGTACCGAAGGCGACTATGGTCAGACCGATCATTCGCTGACTGACGCCGAGAGCGAGCGCAATTTCGGTTGCGCCGAGAACAGTCATTTTGCTCCCGCCTACAATCATCGCGAGGCCCAGGAAGATCCAGAGAATCATCCACAGATTTCCCTGCCCGTAAGTCGGCCGAAGCTCGTCGCTGTCGGAATGACCTTTAAGCGCCTGGTGAAACAGGTAGGCCATGTACGCGACGAAGACTGCAAGAAGAATCAGACCTTCCCATCTGTTTACGATTTCCCCGGTATAACCCAAAGGCAAAAGCAGCAGGGTTATTCCGAGCATGAAAGGCATGTCAACTTTCACTGCGCTCCGGTCCACGGCGATGGGCGCTATGAGGGCAGTGATTCCTATTATAAGAAGAGTGTTTATTATATTGCTTCCGACTACGTTTCCGATGGTTATGGCTGCGTTTCCGGAAACGGCCGAGCTTATGCTGACCGCAGCTTCAGGAGCGCTTGTTCCCATGGCAACGACTGTCAGCCCTATGATGATCTGCGGCACACCGAATTTATGCGCGACAGTAGAGGCGCCCTTGACGAAAAAGTCAGCGCCTTTGATAAGCAATATAAATCCGCAGATCAGAATGACAAGATTGATTACAATATGCTGCAACGTACATCTCCCATAATATCGTTGATTCTTTATGTTAGCCCCAGGATGTAAAAGTCAAAACTAAATGATTGTAAAAAGTCTGTAAAACTATCATAGCATACTATGCAACAAGATAGGAGTGGGAGATTATGCAGAGGTATGTTATGCAAAAGCAGACCTTTTTATTCAATAACAGAACGCAGCGTCTGCATTGCGGCGCTTATAAGACTGCCGGTGCCGGTATCGGCTATTCCCGCAATCAGTGTGTCGCACATGTTGAACGGGATGAGGATGCGTGTTGCTTTTGCCTGTGCCACGGACTGCGCGATGGTTGCGGTGATTTCTCCAAGCATGGCGTCAGTGATGATTATGCCAACGGGACCGATAATGACATCTGCGGTTTTACAGGCGACAACAACCGAGTTTTCACCTGTGGCGCCCTGGTCAGCACCTGCTTTTATCATGGCCGATGTTGCAATGCTGTTTGTTCCGACAGCTATGACATGTTCGGCAGGATACTCCTTTTTTATCTGTGCGACAAGTTGCTTTCCGATGCCGCCGCCTTGCGCGTCTATAACAAGAATGTTCATATAAATCACCTCAACCGAAGAGTATCATAACTCAAATCACTCTTGAAGCCCCACAGGGGGATAAAAAAAGCAATCCCATCGACGGGCACATGTAATCGATGGGATTGTGAAAATGAAAAGTCAAAATCTTTTATCTCTTTGTTAATGCTGCTTTAACTGTTCCTCTCGGGTCTGACACCAGAACGATAACGGTCCAGATTACGAGCGCCAGAGCAACGACTGCAAAACCAAGGAAGCCGTCGTTCAGCATATCCGCGCCTGCAGGAGCGAAGTAGTCAGCTCCCAACTCTGAAAACTCAAATACCGCATCGATCATCCACATCAAGGATGCGCCCCAGAACATCCAACACAGGACGCCGACCTTGAGATCACGAAGCGCAGGCTTTGTGTACCATACCAATGTTGCTACAACCGCAGCAAAGAGTGTGATCAATAAAGTCATATTACACCTCCTGTGATACAGCAGGGACTTCCTTTTCAGCCCTGTTCTCAATCACGTTCGAAACAATAACCATTCCTACCCACACAGCCGTAATCAGGACAGCCATGCATACACCGACAGTCGACATTTCATGCAGCATCACTGCTGTGTCCGCCGGATCTGATGCAGCTGTCAGGAACGGTGGGAAAGGAACAACCTCTCCATGCCACAGATGTTCAAAGCAGAGAAGTACTGCTCCGCCCCAAAGCATGTTCGAAAGCCACCTGAGCTTTCTTACAAATGACATCTTTGCAGGCTTTTCATGAACTTCAGTGCCTGTTTCAACACTTACATCCGTGTAGTCTTTCTTCTCATCTTTTGCTGCTTTTGCAATGACTGTTGTTACGATAGCTTCTGCTGTTGGTACTAAAAAGCACGCCATATAAAAACCTCCTTATAATAAAATAACCACGATGCACTCACGGCATTCTTGCCGCGTCTGAGCCTTCGTGGTTCACATTAAAACAATATTAAATGTACTAATCCTGCCTTGAGTTCTTCTGAACTTTGATTTCTTCATGAAATCACTTACCATATGTTAACGTATGATGATTGAACAGACAAGCCCCGTAGGGGGATATGGATTGTCAAAATCAAATGCCCGGCTTTAGCGTTTTGTTATTCCCTGTGCGTTATGTTAAAATATTCTTGAAATTAACAACGTGTACCACAGTTCAGATTAAGGAGGCGGACACAATGAAGAAAACAGTTGTTGTTCTTGTTGCTGCAATGGCGGCAATGTTCTGTGTAGCGCTGGCAGGCTGCGGCGGTGGCGGAGGTGATCTGTCCGACAGTAAGTATGTAGGAGCATGGCAGGCTGTTTCCATATCCCTGGGGGATGAGGAAGGGGCGTACGATGATACTTGTATCATGATACTTAATGGTGATGGCACGGGGACAATCGAAAGTGCGGATGAAGTTACAGAGTTTACCTGGGAGCTGACCGACGAGGGGTTCAAAACAAAGGGTGACATGAAAATGAAATTCGTCGATAATGGCGACGATACTATTTCAGGTAAAGTTTTTGGAACAAGACTTAACTTTGAACGGAAATAGTGCGCTGAATCATAAGGAGGTTATAGCGTTATGGAAAATAACTCTAAGAAAGGTCTGATTGTATTCTGGCTATCTTTAGCGGCGCTGATATGCGCAGCTGTTAGCTTGAATGATTCACTGGATCAGCTTGAAAAAAAATAGGAGACATATTAACTATGGAAAGAAAGAATCTGATCAGGGATTTGATAGTGTTATGGATTTCTATTGGTGCATTTATGTGCGCTGCAATTAATCTGCATCTTTTGAGGAATAAGATTGAATCAAAAGAGTCCTAGACGCCATCAAGGACTATTCCCTGTACAATTAAAGACAAACATCAAAAGACATAAATGGGACTCAACGGGCCCCATTTTGTTCATATTGTTTGAAATTCTTATAGTGCGGTCCCTTTTTTCGGCGCATACAGATTGGACAAATCAGCGCCTTCCAGTTCAAGGAGGGCGATTTTTTTATCGATTCCGCCGGCGTATCCGGTCAGGCTTCCGTCAGAGCCCACGACCCGGTGGCAGGGGATGATCAGGGATATGGAATTGTGGCCGACCGCTCCGCCGACTGCCTGGGCGGACATGTGAGGAAGGCCTTTTTCTTTTGCGATCTGTGCCGCGATCTGTCCGTAGGTCATCGTCTGTCCAAAGGGTATTTCAAGCATGATTTCCCAGACACGTTTGCGAAACGCCGTTGTCCGCATGGAGAGCGGCGGAATGAAATCGGGATCTTTTCCGGAGAAATAGACGTTCAGCCATTCTGCTGCTTTTGCAAAGACAGGAAGACTCTTTTCTTCATATTCTTCTGTCAGGGTATCTCCGAAGTACTTCTGGTCATCGAACCAGAGCCCGGTCAAAGCGGTTCCGTCTGAGGCCAGCGTGACGCCGCCGAGGGGCGAGTCATAGTGATTGATGTAATCCATAATACGCATCCTTTGCTATTTGATGGTATATTCCAACTTTTTTTCATGGACAGCGCAATCTGTCAGATACATGTTTATTAGATTTTGATACGAAATGCCAGTCTCCTCGGCCTGCTGTTTGAAATACTCGATTGTGCTTGCATTCAGGCGAATGGTAATCTGCTTCTTCAGTTTGTCTGCATATGGGTTGCGCTTTCCATTTGAAAAATCATATTCGTCTCTCATATTAATCACCCTCTCAGTAGTAACTGCACTCTGTCTTTGTTGCCTTCCTTGCTGAAATAATCCGTATTATCTGTTCATTGTCTCTACAGCAATGACAGACTACCAGCATATTGAGCTTTATACTTAATCCCAGGATAATGAACCGCTCTTCGTCGTCAGAATGATCCAGATCTGGAATTACTAGAGCGCGGGAGTCCTGAAAAACACTGCATGCCTCTTCAAAGGAAATCCCATGCTTGACCTTGTTGCTGGCATTCTTTTGTTCATCCCATTCAAATATAATATCCATCATAGAAATCCCCTTTTATAATTAAATTATAATTATAAATTAATTATTGTCAAGCCTGTTTTTTTGAATGAAAAAAGATATGCAGATATATGTCAAAACTGCATATCTTTATTGGTACTCGATAGGGGAGTCGAACACGGTGGAGTCGGGCCCGGGACCCTTACAGGAAGGAGGTCTCAGCCACGCCGCGCACGAGTGTAATATGAAGTGTAATAAAACACATAGCAAGGCAAAGGCGATTGTTCTGCAGAAGAAACCGTGACAGAATGCATACATAAAGAATAATACTTTTTTAAGGGAGGGTATGATCATGAAATTCAAATGCAGAATATGCGGATATATCCATGAGGGGGATTCCGCTCCTGAAGTCTGCCCGAGATGCAAACAGAAGGATGTATTTGAGCCATTGGAAGAAACTCCTTCCAATCCATACGCAGGGACACAGACAGAGAAAAACTTAGAGGCAGCTTTCGCGGGGGAGTCCGAAGCGCGCAACAAGTACACCTACTATTCATCCGTAGCAAAGAAGGAAGGAAATGAGCAGATCGCTGCTTTGTTCCTCAAAACGGCAGATAATGAGAAAGAACATGCTAAACTTTGGTACAAAGAACTGCACGGCGGAACAGGAACAACGCCGGAAAACCTCAAGATGGCAGCGGACGGTGAAAATTATGAGTGGACAGACATGTATGCCGGTTTTGCGGAGACCGCCGATGCGGAAGGGTTCCACGAACTGGCAGAAAAGTTCCGCGGCGTTGCTGCGATTGAAAAGCACCACGAAGAACGCTATCGCGCACTGCTGAAGAATGTTGAGTTGAAAGAAGTGTTCGAGAAGAGCGAGGTCAAGATTTGGGAATGCAGGAACTGCGGCCATCTCATGACGGGAACCAAAGCTCCGGACGTCTGTCCTGTGTGTGCGCACCCGCAGAGTTTCTTCGAACTGAACGGCGAGAACTATTAAGACAGAATCACAAAGCAAATATTGAAAGCGAGTACCGTACTGGTGCTCGTTTTTGGTTGTTCTTGCTGTGAATTATAATTCAGTTCAACTGAAATATCATTGTCTTGCCTGAACTATAATTCACATATATGATATGCACGAGTAAAAATGCATTAGGGAGGTAACTATAATGTCTTTTAGTGAAAACTTAAAAAACGCTCTGTCACAGAGCAATATGACAATGACCGACTTGGCGAACAGCACGGGGATTACCTATAACATGATAAAGAAATACTGCGCTGGCGGCGCGGATCCAACAGTTTCTTATGCACTGAAGATTGCAGAAACACTGAATGTCTCCATTGATGAACTGATGGATTACAGAGCTCCGGAACAGAAGAATATGTTCCGGCAGGTATTCGAGCGTGACTTCACATATATCGAGGGTTTCCTTCGTGTCGTGCGCAGGCTGCCGAACAAGGAAGCCATGGTGGATCCGCATACTGACAGCACCTGGACGTACAGCCAGCTCAATGCAGATGTGAATAAACTCTCCAACGCCCTGCTGGATCACAATGTGCAGAAAGGAGACGTGGTTCTGTTCCAGTTGCCGAACTGTCCGGAATTCGTCTTTTCATATCTCGCACCGCAGAAATTCGGCGCTGTAACCAGCCCTGCCAATCCTGGTTTTGCGCCTGAGGAATCGAAAGTGTGTCTGGATTCCAGCGAACCGAAGGTGTATATCTACGACGAAGCGAACAAAGATAATTCAGTCAAGGCACTTGCTTCTGCAGATGCAAAGCCAGAGCTCATTCTCATGGTCGGAGACGGCGAACTACCGGAGGGACATATCCGTTTCAGTGACTTTGTCAGAGATTATCCTGACACGGAGCCTGTTACAGATTTTGTGCCTTATATCTATGACGAAATGATGCGACTCTATACTTCCGGGACCACAGGGAAACCAAAAGGAGTACCATTATACAACGCCAATGAAGTGCTTACTTGCCATGATGTTATGATGCACTTCCCAATGAATTCCACAGACGCAACCATGAATACGACGCCTTGGTTCCACCGCGGCGGAATCCACTCCGGCGGGCCTGCTCCGACATTCTTTGCAGGTGGAAAAGTCGTCATCATGAGATCTTTCCAACCGCAGCTTGCCCTCAAGAACGTACAGAAGTACGGCGTGACATTCTTGATTGGCGCACCTTCCATCATGAAGATGCTGGTAAGGCAGCAGGAAAAATTCGGCGCAGATCTTTCTTCCCTGAAAGGAATCGTCACCATGGGTGCGCCGTTTGAAAGGACCGATTGTATCCGTGTTCAGGAAGTCCTGACACCGAACATCTTCAACGGATATGGCACGACCGAAACCTTCTGGAACACATTCCTCAGACCTTATGAACTGCCGGAGATGGCGGGAACCGCAGGACGCGCCTGCACAGACGATGACGTGAGAGTCGTCAAGGCGTACGAGGATAAATTCGCAGATCCTGACGACATGGTCGCAATGGATGAGATGGAAATCGGCGAGGTCATCATCAGAACGCCGAAGTCATCCTACTGCTACTACAACAACGCCGAAGAGGAAAAGAAGAAATTCCATGGCGGCTGGATGTACACAGGCGACCTGGCAACCTGGGATAGAAACCAGTTCGTTACGATTGCAAGCAGAAAGGACGACATGATCATCTCCAGCGGCGAGAACATTTACCCGACCATCGTGGAAGAGGCTTTGAACCTGCACCCGAAAGTACACCAGACCGCAGTAACGGGTGTTCCTGACAAAATCAGAGGAGAAGCTGTTGTTGCATACGTCGTGCCAGAAGATGATGATCTTACAGTATCAGATATGGTGGAATTCTGCCTGCAGTCAGATCACCTGTCAGTTTACAAGAGACCGCGTTACTACAGATTCGTCAAGGAACTGCCGATGACGGCTACCGGAAAACTGCAGCACTATCTGGTGAAGGAAATGGCTCTTTCTGATATGGAAGCCGGACGTCTGAAACTTGCGATGAAGAAAGAGGGGTAATAATCATGGAGCCGTATTGTTATAAAACACGGGTACAGTATTACGACACGGATAAGATGATGGTCATGCACCATGCGAATTACATCCGTTATTTCGAAACTGCCAGGACAGAGTACTTTAGAGAAGAAGGTTTTCCATATTCCAAGATGGAGAAGGAAGATTTCCAGATACCGGTCCTGTCGGTTCAGGCAAAATTTCAGGAGCCTGCGGTATACGACGAGGTCATCGCGATAACCTGCCGCATCGTCAAGTTGGGGCCGGCCTCTCTAGAGGTGGATTATGAAGTGCGAAATGCCGAAACCGGGGTGCTTCATGTGAAGGGTCACAGTCGTCACGGATTCACCAATCACGATCTGCGGCCGATTCCATTGAAGAAGCGGCTTCCCGAAATATACGAATTCATAGAGAGACTCTATGAGAAGGATAAACTGTTATAGAATAAAGAATCAGAAAACGGAGTGCCGAAATCGGTACTCCGTTCGTTATTGGTACTCGATAGGGGAGTCGAACAGGGGCCGGACATCCGAACACCGCATGAAATGGAGGTTTTGAGCCACACTATCCCGCGGTGTAATCAAAAGTGTAATCAAAATCCCGGGTTTTTCTAACGTTTTTTCTGTCTACAGATGTACTGAAGGGGTGTCAATTTTATACATCTTTTCAAGAATTACGAATGATAAGCCATAGTTATATTCACGAGATGTTTTATTATAATCAACCACTTTTATGCCAAGGTACATCTATATAGTCTGGTAGAGATCCGATATTAAAAATCCATGCAAGCATTATTACGATGATGATTATTATTAGCAGCCAGTTAATCCACTTAATATTTGCAAAATCTTCGTAATCCATATTGATACGAAATATCATTTTTATAAGAAGAGATATCGTGTTGATCAGAATAAGACCTAATAGAGCAATAGTAATAAAAAGTCTATAAGGACTAACTGCATCAATACTTTGTAGGACAGAAGAAGAAAATGTGATCCCTCCGACAAAAGCTAATACAATTGCTGCAAATATCCCTAATATGGTGATGTATTCCTTTTCGATTCCCTTGGTATCTTCCCGTATGTTCTCCTTTGCATCCTCGATGTCTTGTGCAAAAATTCTTTCTTCGCTTGTAATTTGCTGAAATGCTAGTTGAATGTGATCATAGATCTTAATGGTTACGACGCTAATGTCTTCAGAGACATTATTCTTTTCATTTAGTGCAAAGTTTAACATACTGTCAGCGTTAGAGATAAATGTATCTCGATCCCATTCATCCAATTCGAAGATAAAACTCGTAATTTGAGAATAAAGAATTCTATCAATTGTATCTTCAGAACGGGTATAATTCTCGATATAATCAATCGCTCCTTTGGGGGAGAATTCATCTGATTCTTTAGCAAGGATCCTACACAGTTTTCTAATACGTGATCTTGAGTTTCTATATTTCTTTTGTATGCTCAAACTTTCGGAGATATCCATTCTGTTATCAGTCTTTAATAATTTTTGCTTATCATTCACTTCTAAAATACTCCCTTATTGCCTCTGTTGTAATTTCTGTATTTCGTCCACGAGAATATGCATCTTTCCATGGCGCTTGATTGTGCGTGATGGCAACAAGATCAGAGGCACTATACTCAGAAAATAAATCTATTACTTCTTCTATCTCCTTTTTATCTTTACTGTTTATTACGTTTTCATTGAAAACATAGTTTTCTCCTTTCCAGGGTTTGTCCTTTTGATAAATGAGGTGTTTGGAAATATCAGGTATATCTGAACTGCCAAAATGCTTAAACTCATAATATGCAATAGGGACCACTGGGCCAAAGTCCCAAGCTTCTATTCGTGCTGAAAAACATGCCTCTGAGTCATCTGCAATTGATAAAAAGGCGGCTTGAATGAAATAGAGCAGTTTTTGTAGTTTTAGGTTAGATACTCCGTAATCCATCCTGTTGCTATAATTAATGATATAGCCGCAAACATCTAATATTTTGTACATAAGAATACCCTTTTGACTGTAGGATTTATTAATTCGTTGATTACTTTATAAATACAATAATTGAGTTCTGTTCACATTATACTATAATCAGATAACGCCGTCTTCTTTATTTGTATAATAAGACAATGAGTGTAGAGAAACAGCAACAGGAGAAACAATTGTGTTTTGTGGTATTAATATGGAGTAGCAAAACGTAAATTAAATGCACGATAAAATCAGGCTTATTAAGCTTGAATTCAAGCTTAAACTGAGTTATAATCATATGGAAAGGAGGAATAATTAATGAGACTAAAAATCACAAAAGGCGCAAAAAAGTTTGGGTATATTATATGGAATAATAAGCATGCATCTCAAATTGAATCGATGTTAGGTGATCGGAATGCTGTTGATGTTGTATTTAATGGTTTTTCATTGGGACAGAAAAACATAGATCGTAAATACCATCGCATTTCATTAGGGTATAAACTGACCAGAGCACTGCCGGAAAATCATAATACTTTTTCAGTCACAATGAACAACAACATTCTGGAGGTAAAATCACTTCATGTTAAATATTGAAAATAATTATCGTAGCCCGATAATACGTGCAGTTGAAGAAGAGAAAGAACGATTAATCGATACTGGTATGCTGCATTTTGAATCATCAGTTGCAGGATACAATGAACGATACCATAGAGGTGAGACATCACATACTATTCATGTTTGGTGGGCACGTCGCCCCCACAGCGCAATGAGATCGTTGGTTTTTTCTTCCGTTTGCAAAGAAAAAAGTGAAGATGCGCTTGAAATAATGTCGAAAATTGCAATGACGTGTAATGATGAAAGCATTGAAGAGGCAAAGCAGCTTATCAATAATGGATATGATTATTCACCAAGGGTTTTAGATATGTTCGGAGGTGGTGGAACGATTCCTTTCGAAGCTAAGCGTCTTGGATTAGATGCGTATTCAATTGATTCAAACCAGCTATCAGTTTTTATCCAAAAGTGCAATCTATTATACTCGGACAGTATAGATATAGAGCATGCTGCAGAAATCGTTTCTAGAGTTGGAGAATCAGTCCTTTCAAACTTAAAGAGAAGAACAGAATGGTTGTACCCATTAAGAAAAAGGTCTGAAGAAAAAGTCTTCGGCTACATATGGACATACAGAATTACTTGTCCGAATTGCGGTGAACAGTTTATTATTTCTAAAAGGCCGTGGCTTTCCAAGAAAAAGGGTCGCAGAGTTGCAATGGTAAGTTGCAGAGATGAGGGCAGTTCAATTGAAAAACTAACCGTAAAAAATCTTACTGAACAAGATGATCCATTTATCCCACCATGGGAAAGATATACGGGAATCCTCCATTGCCCAAAATGTGGAGCGATTTTGAAGGACATAGATGTTCTCAAATGTGAGGATGTCATGACAGCATATATAACAAACAGGCCTGGTTCAGGAAAGGATTTTCTGGATGCCAAACAAAAGGAAGCTATTCCATTTGATAAGGAAATAGTTGCAGAGGAATCTATTTTACTCAAGAAACTAAACACGAGCTTACCTGAGTCTGAGCTTCCAGTGTGGTCAGGAATAGTCAATCCAGCACTTTATGGCATTAAAACTCATGCAGACTTTCTGAATAAACGTCAGAGATTGGTGTTGTTATATTTGATAGATGAACTAAATGAGGCATACACATTATTATTACAAGAATATGATACCAATATGGCGAAATTTGTCATCGGAGCTCTTTCAAGTTTGATAGATCAGGTCGTTGATTGGAATTGCAGACTATCAATGTGGATTCCACAAAACGAACAGGTGGGTCGTGGATTTTGCGGACCCGGTGTCGCAATGTTATTTGATTATGCAGAGACAGATCAATTGCTACATGGACCCGCGAATCTTTGGGATAAGCTAAAAAGAATATGTAAAGGAGTAAAGTCATTCAAAAATTGTGAGGGCAATGTTGTAGTCGAACACGCTCATGCTCAAGAGTTGCCGTTTGAAAGCAATTATTTTGATGCAATAGTTACGGATCCTCCTTATTATGATAATATTTATTATTCGATTTTGGCAGATTTTTTCTATTCATGGAAGAAAATACTATTGGAGAAAGTTGACCCGAGCTTATTTAGTTCAAGTATCACAGATTATGATCATGAACTTGTTGCGTCATCACGTCGGGTGAGTGGTGATCAGTCTCCACATGAAGAGTACTGTAAACAACTAAACCTTGCTTTTGGCGAGGCTGCAAGAGTGATAAAGGATGATGGAGTCTTCTCCTTCATATACTCGCATAGTTCGGTTAATGGATGGGAGGCAGTAATACGAGCATACAGAAATTCTGATTTCTTTGTTAGTAGTGTCCAACCGCTAAGTATTGAGCGCAAGGGTCGACCACGAGCAGTATTGTCCCAAGCAGTCAATACATGTATGGCTATTGTCGCAAGAAAGGAATTGGCTTCAAAAAAACCTGTTGATTTGGATGATGTGTTAGATAAAACAAAAGAGTATTCCGAGAATTTTGGTTCGCTGCTTGTAAATCAATCGGGGTGGAATGAGGCTGATGCAGGTCTTGCAGTAATTGCATGTACTGTTGGAATTATTGCAAACGCCAGTGAGGTTGTCCAGTGTTCTGACACAGATGCGATAATTGCAGCAGCGAAGATTGTAAAAAAATATTTTCCTGATTTCACAATAAAAGTTAGAGATTCATTATAAATACAGATACGAGGCAGAATCGACACTGCCTCGTATATTATCCATTAATCATCTTGGTCTTTATATGATCTGAACGCATCCATATGAACCAAATAATCAACAGCTGTTGCATTATCTCTTCTCTCTAACTCAAGAAGCGCGTAGTTCTTCAGGTCATTTAAGGTGCTAAACTGATCTAATTGCATTTTAATATCGTAACGAACTGCATCAACCGTATCTTGAACTATTTTTCTATATTCTGCCGCAGCTTCAAGAATATTTTTGTGGTATTGTTTCATTTCAAGATTGTATTCAGCATCGTTGATTGAAATAAGAGAGCATAGTTCTTTTGTTATATATGCCCAATAATTTGATTTCTGGCGTGACGTTTTTACATTGTTTTCTTTATAATTCCAAAGGGAAATGAAGTCAGAAATGTTTACTTTTCTCTTGTGCTTAAGAAGCAGAGCAAGGACCTCATATGGAAGCATGACAACTGGGGTTGTATGATTGGTGCATTCTTCATAAACCTCACTATCACTCTCCCATTCATGTAATGACGAATAAGTTACGAGGCCACCTATCACAGACTGTTCGATTCCTTTTTCTGAATATGCCTTTTTGAGATTATTAATCCATAATCTTACACTTGCTAATTTTAGAAAATCTTTTACGTTAGGGGCCTTCTGGCTTCGACCGAGACGAAATACTTTTGCATCACATACTATAGAAATATTTCTATACATAAGTTCGACATCTTCCGTCCCTGATTTTTTTGTAGGTAAGTGATATGAACCACCCAACCTTCTCCACCATTCACCAACCATAAGCTCCGTGAGTTTTGTAAACAGCTTTTCGCATTTGCCCATTCCAGAATACAAATCTGGAATAAAACAGCTGATAATGACTTCAATAAAATCATCGTCGGACAAACTAACAATATCATTTTTTACAGAATCAACAACGCTTTGAATATCAACAGCGGGACGATTTTCGTCAGGATAGTGTGAGTCAACAATATTTTTGAAATAGAATACATTCTCTTTTTTCATGGTTGATTTCCTTTTCCGTTAAAACAGGTATATAACCAATTATCATTGATTAGTGTAATTCAGAATACAGATAAAGACAAGTGCTAGAGTATTTCTAGTTTAGATATTTAAGGAGCAGAAGATAAATATGATGACGATAATGACGCAAATGACGATACTATTTGAAAAGAGAAAAAATGTCAGCATGAGAGAAATCTCGCCTCTACCAAATGCACATTGTCGTACTGCTTCGATATATTCCATAAATCGTCTTTGAACCGGTGGATGGAGAAGAGAAAATACTCGTTGTGATAGAACGGATTGAGTTGAACAGAATTGTCCTCGAGAGGCTGGTATTCTTTCGCACCATATCGTCCGTCTAGATCCGTCCAGATCTTAAGAAAGCACTTCTTTTTACCGTTGCCGTAAATGTGATCAAAGCCATAATTGCTGTGCTCGTGAAATTCCTCAACGAATGGATGGCCAGGTACATCATATTTATCCTGACGGTTAAGAAACCACCTGTCGCAGAGCATACGGAAATGATCCGGGACGAGAACCTGATCAATGTAATCGTTGACCTGTGCCCAGAGAACAGTATCATCTGCAAGGGATTCCGCCTGCTGCATCATAAGAAATTTTGCCCAAAGAGCCATATAACCCGAATTAAAATAATATCTTGTCGTGGAGCGCCTGTCTTCGGAGCGCTCTTTTTTTGTACTGACAAAGCCTGCATCACACAGCGCCTGTAAATAGATGCCACACTTCTTATTAGAATAACCTGCAAAGGCAGCGATGTCGGAAAGACGTTGCTTTCCTGATGCGATGGCAGCAAGGAGCCCGCTGTAGCTTTCCGGACTGCGGAACTGCTCGCGTAGGATATCAGAACCATATCGGGAGAACCGAGAGTCACGTTTACAGAAAACTTTCAGATTCTCATTAAATGACAGCTCTTCATCATACTGCGAAACAAGACCTGTACGGCCGCCTGTGATTGAATATAATCGCAGCCTCTCCTCATCGGTCGTCTTCGGAAAACTCCTACGAAGATCAGCGGGTGTATAAGAACTGAGATGGCAATGATAGCAGGTTATCGGTACCGATTCCTCTTTTCGCAAAGGCAGGATCACGAATGGGTTGCGGTTTGCATCTTCAGCCATGTAATTGGAAAGTACCCGGAGAAATCCTTCTCGGTCGTTTCTGTCGTCCAGATCATCAAAGGCAAGCACATGATACTTTCCGTTGAAGTAGTTTCTTAAGGCAGCGAAGAATGAATTCCAGTCGTTGCAGCACGAAGAGAAGATCTCAGGATGCTGCGCGGAAAAGATCTTCGGCGCGATATCCGCCGTCAGATTGCGAAACGAAAAATACAGTCTGTTCGACTGAGCTGAGCAGAATTTCATGACAGCAGCAGTCTTACCTGAGCCGGTCACTCCACACAAGGCTAGCGGCGAGTCTGGATGCCAGATGATACCGTCCTCCCAGTCTGCATTTTGAAACCAATGCTCCAGCGTTTTCAGATCTTTCACAGTATCTATCGATAGCATCAGCCTGCCTCCATTTAGCCAAATCATAATTAGATTATATATCCGTCAGAGGAAAAAATCATCCTGGATATGGTGATTTTACAAAAAATACAGCATTGCGATGAACTGTTATATTCGTCGTCAATCGTTTCATATAGGGTGTTTCAAGAGTTGTACAGAAAAAAACACAAAACTTTTTTTGCAAAACAGGTTAATTTTTGCCCGAACTCCTGCCCGTGATATGAAGGGGGACAAAAGAAAAAACTGAATAAATGACGATAATGACGCAAATGACGATGATATGCGCAGAAAAAAACTATTTTGAGCAGGGTTAATTTTTGCCCGAAAAATCTCCGTTTATATGAGGGAGGTCTTGCAACAAGGAGGAAATGAGCATGAGTGAACAAATCAAAACGATCAGTGCGGAGGAGTTGTATTACACACCGATCTCACACAAGGAAAGCGAGATGATCGTTGAACACATGATTCCACAGGGATTGACGATTCTTGCGGGGGCGGCAAAGTCAGGCAAGAGCTGGCTGACTCTGGATATGGGTCTGGCAGTAGCAGCAGGAATTCCTTTTCTGGGGAAAGAAACAATAAGGTGCGGCATTCTGTACTTTGCATTAGAGGATACGGTGGCACGACTGCAGAAACGTCTTCACCGTATCAATGAGGATGGTCCGCCGGACAATCTCTACCTTGCGATAGAATGTCCGCCGATTGGAGGAGGGCTATTGGATAGTCTGAACGACCATCTGAAGTCGCATCCGGACATCCGGCTCATCATCATCGATACGCTGCAGATGATCCGTAAAGGTGTTGGCGGGTCATTCCGTTCCGATCAGTATGGGAGGGATACGGAAGACCTGAGTCTATTGAAAAAATTTGCAGATGAAAAAAACATAGCAGTCGTCGTAATCCATCACACAACAAAACGGATCGATCCCCATGATCCGGTCAATGACATCAGAGGATCAACCGGGATGTCCGCCACGCCGGACAGCATCCTGATCCTGCGCAGGAAACGGGATCTATATGAAGCAGAGCTGACAAACTACAGCCGGGATTATCCGCAGTGGAAAATGCGTCTGCTGTTCAATCAGTGCCGCTGGCATCTGCAGGAACTCATCACAGAGGAAGAGATGGCGAAAGAAGCGATTCCTGAGGTGCTGTATCGTATCGCAGAGCTGATCATGGCAAGAGGAAGATGGGAAGGAACGATGAGTCAGATTCTGGCGGAGATCGGAGAACATGAGATGACACCGAATGTGCTGAGCAGGAAGATGGCGGAGTATGGATGCACGGTTTTTGATCCGATGGACATCCTGGTTAGTCAGATGAGAACAAGCAAGGAACGCCGATATACATTCGTTCACCAGCCAAAGCCCGGGGCAGAGCCAATCAGCAGTGACGATATCAGGGATGAAAAACATAACGACGAGGAATCGTCATTATCGTCATTATCGTCACCGATGAGCGAGGAAGAAAGAGCCGCCTGCGTGGAACGGGCAAGGCAGACGGTCTACGGTCACCAGTGGAGTTAAAAATGAGAAACCACGTGGAAGACCAGCTGGGAGACCATGTGGGAGCACACATGAACGCACACGTGGGAGCACGCATGGGAGCACATGTGAGAGCACACAGTCAGGTAAAGACATATGTGTTAATTTAACAAGCACTGCCTACGGACGTCCAGACGTCCTCCGGCGACTCTGGGGAGACCCCAGACCCCGCGCAAAAAGCGTGAGAGCACACGACAGAAAGGGGGTGCTGAATCTGTGGATGAGATCACAAAAGAACAACTGAATAATGATCTGAACAGCGATATTTCAGCACTTCCTGAGCAGCAAATACGTGGCACAAGTGCCGAAGAAATGTTGTCCTTCATGCAGGCACATGGTATGATTGATGTCGATAGTGTGGCGAATGCCATGAAGCAAAAAGAGATTGAAAACATCATCAATCGTAATCATAAGTATGCGATTTTCCAGGACAAAGATGGTCGCTGGAAGACGTATGTGAAGGATGAAACGAAAAGAGGAGGAAGACGACTGGTCGCAAAAGCGACACAAGAAAAATTGATGAATGCGCTTCTGGAGTTCTATCAGAAGACTGATGAAATATGGGTCAGAGAGAACATCACACTGGAGCAACTATATCCGGAATGGATCCAGCATAAGCGACTTTATACTAAGGCGGAAAACTATATCACCAGGATCGAAAGGGAGTGGAAGTCCTATTATGAAGGCACGGAAATCACCAAGATTCCGATCAGAAATCTGACAAGATTGCAACTGGATGAGTGGGCTCATGCCTTGGTCAAAGAGCATGATATGAGCAATAAACAGTACTACAATTGCACGGTCATCATGCGGCAGGCGATGGATTATGCTGTGAAACTTAATCTGATTCCAAGAAACGAATTCGCCGAAGTGAAGATCGATGGACGCAGGTTATTCCGGCATGTGAAGAAGAAAGAAAGCCATACGCAAGTGTACTCTGAACAGGAACTGAAACAGATCGAGGAGCTTGCCTGGAAGGATATGAGTCACTGCGCGAAGAGCCGGATCCATAAGCTGGCACCCCTTGCAATCCTATTCCAGTTCCAGACCGGCATTCGTATCGGAGAAGCATTGAGTCTCCGTTATGAAGACATAAGTCAGGACAACAAGTGGGTTCATATACAGCGTTTCTACCGTTATGAGACAGATGAAATCGTAGAACATACGAAGGGAATCGAAGGAGATCGCTTCGTTCCGCTGACATCACATGCACGTGAAATCATCGAAGCTGCGAGACAAAAGCAGGAAGAATTAGAACTGCCGAAGGACGGATATATCTTTTCAGTAAATGATAAACCGCTCCCGTATCAGCCGATTCAGTATCTGTATGAACAGTACTGCAAGCGTCTGGGAATCGTCCAAAAGAGTTCTCACAAGTCCCGTAAGACGTACATCTCGACGCTATATGATGCAGGTGTCAACATCAATTCGATTCGCGAATTTGTCGGTCATGCAGACGAACAGACCACGTTGCACAACTACTGTTATGACAGGAAATCGCAGCAGGAGAAACTGGATCAGATAGAGAAAGCACTGGCGATGTGATTCAGCTACCACCCGGGAGCGCAATGTGTAATCAAAATCAAAAAGTGTAATCAAATCAGTTATTGCAAATCTATGGATTATCCAGTCTCTATCCACTTCCCGCAGCCCAGTAATACCAAGGGCTGCAACGAAAAAGGAGACGTGTTCGTCTCCTAAATCCATTGGTACTCGATAGGGGAGTCGAACCCCTGATTCAGCCGTGAGAGGGCTGCGTCTTGACCACTTGACCAATCGAGCATATTCATTTGTCGCGGACGTTAGTATAACACAACGCCCGCGGCTTTGTAAAGAGTTAGTTTATTCTCCAATGATTTTGATAAGAGCGCGCTTGTTGCGCTTGCCGTCAAGCTCGTAGTAGAAGATCTGCTCCCATGGCCCGAAGTCCAGACGACCGTCCGTTACAGCGCAGACAACTTCACGACCCATGAGCTGGCGTTTGCAGTGGGCGTCGCCGTTATCCTCGAAGCCGTTGTGATCGTATTGGTCATAAGGCTTTTCCGGAGCGAGTCGCTCGAGCATCCGCTCGAAGTCGCGGTGAAGACCCGGTTCGTCGTCGTTGATGATCACGCTTGCGGTGATGTGCATCGGATTGACCAGACAGAGTCCTTCTTTGATACCGCTTTCATCAATCGCCTGCTGCACGTCGCGGGTGATGTTCACAAGACCGCGCCGCTTCGGCAGATTGAACCACATTTCTTTTCTATATGATTTCATTTTTCTGTCCTCCTTAAAGAATTGTAACACAACGTGCAAATTCTTGACACTTCAGGGGCAAAAACCATATAATTTTATGTTAGATAAGGCTTTGAAAGGAGCGTGCAAAAGCTATGAAAATCGTAATTACAGCAGGCGGAACAAGTGAGAGAATCGATGATGTGAGAACCATAACGAATTCATCGACAGGCAGTCTTGGTTTTGCAATAGGAAACGCTTTCATAGCAGAAGAAAAGGTAGGGAAAATCTACTATCTCCATGGCAAACGCGCTGTCTGGCCGGAGCATGAAAAGATCGAACCGATTGAAATCGGCGGAGTAATGGACCTCAAGGAGAACATTACGAGAGTCCTGACAGAAGATAAGATCGATGCGGTAATCCACGCCATGGCGGTCAGCGATTACATGGTCCATCAGGTAACCACGCTGGACAAGCTCATGGGAACCGAGGATCCGGCTCACGCCCAGGACCTGACCGGCAACAAAATCAGCTCTGACATCGACGATCTGATCATCCACATGAAGCGGTCCCCTAAGGTCATCAGCTGCATAAAGGATGTCAGCCCTGAGAGCATACTGGTTGGATTCAAACTGTTGAGCGGCGTGCCTCATGAAGAACTCATCGACGTGGGCTACAGGCTTTTGCAGAAGAACAACTGCGATTTCGTAATGGCGAACGACCTCAGGGAAATCGGAAACGGATTCCACAAGGGATATCTGATTCATAGAGACAAAACCTATGATTCAATGAATACAAATGAAGAAATAGCGGCCATGATAGTTCGCCGCGTCCTCGAAGAGAAGGAGGGTTTATAGATGTATATCGTACTCGGAGTAACAGGAAGCATCTCCGCATACAAAGCGGCTGATATCGCGAACCGTCTGCACAAGGACGGTCATGAAGTGCATGTTGTGATGACAGAAGGCGCGCAGGAATTCATAACGCCGCTGACGTTGCAGACACTTTCAAAAAACAAAGTACACGCTGACGAGTTCGAGGAATACGATCCGACCATCGTCAAGCACATCGATCTGGCTGGCAACGCTGATGTCGTGCTGATTGCACCGGCGACCGCGAATATTATCGGTAAGATTGCATGCGGTATTGCAGACGATCTGCTGACAGCGGTAACGATGGCGGCTGCAAATCAGGCGCAGGTGATCATAGCTCCGGCCATGAATACGAACATGTACGAGAATCCGATCGTACAGGAGAATATAGAGAAGCTCAAAGGCCTTGGCTATAAGTTCATTGAGCCGAAGGATTCACATCTCGCCTGCGGCACAACAGGCAAAGGCGCGCTGGCGGATGTGGACGACATTATTGCATTTACAGAAGGAGTACAGACTAAATGATTCTTTACGAAAGTACGAGAGGCAGCAAAGAATTCAAAACGGGCGCGCAGGCGGTAATTCAGGGCATAGCTGAGGACCGCGGTCTTTATGTGCCACATGAAGTGCCGGCGCTTCCTATGCAGCCTGAGGACATGGTGGGAATGACCTACAAGCAGGTTGCCTTTGAAATAATAAAGACTTTCTTCGACGACTATACCGACGAGGAGATGAAGTACTGCACGGACGGCGCGTACGATTCAAAGTTCGAGGAGAAAGAGATTGTTCCTGTTGCAAAGGCAGGAGGAGCGTATTTTCTCGAGCTCTATCACGGCAAGACGGCTGCGTTCAAGGATATGGCGCTCAGCATTCTGCCGTATCTTCTGACGACGGCGACGAAGAAGGAAAACGAAGACAAGAAGATCTGCATACTGACAGCGACTTCCGGCGATACCGGAAAGGCCGCTCTGGAAGGGTTTGCCGACGTACCGGGAACTGAGATTATAGTATTCTTCCCGAACAAAGGCGTCAGTCAGGTGCAGGAGCGCCAGATGATCACCCAGGAAGGCGACAATACTCACGTCTTCGCGATTGAGGGTAATTTCGACGATGCTCAGACAGGCGTTAAGAAGATATTCAACGACGATGCCTTTGCAGAAAAGCTTGCAGGTATCGGATGCAAACTCAGCAGCGCGAACTCCATTAACATAGGTCGTTTGGTTCCGCAGGTGGCTTATTACGTCTGGGGCTACGTCAAGCTGCTCGAGAGAGGCGTTGTCAAGGCTGGAGAGCCGGTGAACATCTGCGTTCCGACAGGTAACTTCGGCAATATCCTTGCCGCGTACTACGCCGGCGAGATGGGTATTCCTGTGAACAGATTCATATGCGCTTCCAATAAGAACCGCGTGCTGACTGACTTCTTCAACACCGGCGTATACGATACAAACAGAGAGTTCTACCTTACGAACTCACCGTCAATGGACATCCTGATTTCAAGCAATCTGGAAAGACTCCTGTATCACATGGCCGGAAACGATGGTGATGAAATCAGGGGCCTTATGGAATCTCTCGAGAAGGACCACCGCTACGAGGTCAGCCCGAAGATTCGCGACGGATTGAAGAAGTTCTGGGGCGGCACGGCGACAGTGGAGGAAACAAACGCGACTATCGGCACAATGTACAGAGAAGAGAAGTATCTCATCGACACTCATACAGCCGTCGGATACAAAGTCTACCGCGACTATGTCAAGGCAACGGGTGATGAGACGCCTACGCTGATCGCATCGACGGCAAGCGCATACAAGTTCGCGGAGAGCGTTGCGAAATCCATAGGTCTGCCGGAAGAAGAGAACGGCTTCGGATACATACGCGCGGTCGCGGATGAGACCGGCGTGCGTGTTCCAGCAGCGCTGAAAGATCTTGACGCTAAGCCGATAAGGCACAAGGGAGTAATCGAGATTCCTGACATGATAAATGTTGTAGAGGAAAGCGTGCGCTAGCTCCGGCGAAAGGGAAAAAGGATATGAGAAAAAGAGTTGTTACAATTATACTGATGATGACAGCGGCAATGATGCTTTTGCTCGGGGGATGCGGACAGCAGGTCACGGCAACCCTCGAGGACCTTGCGGCTGACAATCCTGACATTGTGAAGACGATTCAGGAGCAGATAACCACGCCTGAGGGAATGAGCTCAGAGGTTAGCTTCTCAGGCGACAGTTTTGATATTACATTTAAGTTCAACGACGCTATCGACGATTCAGATGAGAAGGTTCTCGTGGAGGCTTTCGGGAAAAACACCGAGACCCTGAAGTCCGGATTTGAGAGCGCAATTGCCGAGCTGGAAACTCAGACAGGGATAACAGGAATTACTGGCACAGTCCACATCTTCAACGCTAGCGGCGAGGAGACCTGGTCACATGAATTCCCTGAAAAGGAATAGTTTGAACTGACAAGATATCACTTGAAACAAACGCATTTATTTGTTATATTAGGTAAGCGGCTTGGAGGATTGACCGAGTGGCTAAGGAGCTCGCCTGGAAAGCGAGTAAGGTGTAACAGCCCCGCGGGTTCGAGTCCCGTGTCCTCCGCCATTAAAACGAAAAGAGACCTGAATGGGTCTCTTTTGCTATTCCAGAATCCGGAATGTATTCTTTTCGTAATCGATGAGTCCGTCCTCCCGCATGGAGGCGAGCTCGCGGGTCAGGGCGCTTCGGTTGGCGCCAATGTAGTTGGCTAGTTCCGTGCGTCCCAGCGGGAGCGTGATGTAACGGCTGTCCTGCTTCTGGGCCTGCATTGATAAGTAGGCCAGGATTTTTTCGCGCAGGGACGGCTTGGAGGAAATCTCAATCCGCTCCATAAGCCGGATGCTGCGCCGGCCAATCAGATCAAACATGTTCCGCGTCAGTTGTTCATGAAATACACACTGGCTTGGGCAGCAGTGAATGACGTTCCAGGCGGCGACGAAGAGAATAGAAGTATCTGTCCCTGCAATAAAAGTTACATAGGAATCGGGATTTTTCTGCACGGCAAAAGTCTCCCCAAAAACCTCGTTCTCTGAGATATATGTCAGCAAAGTCTGACGTCCCCAGATGTCTTCTTTCATCATATGGACCGTTCCGGTAAGCACGATGCCCACGTACCGGATGGAGTCCTTCTCCATGATGATGACTTCGCCTTTTTTATAGTTTCTTGTATAACTGTGCAGGCAGCCCAGCATAGCCTGCAGATGATCCGCTGCGATATTTTCGAACAGCGGATTTTTCATATATTTTTCAATTTGGTGTTCCATATACATTGCCTCCCGCCTTCAGTATAAGTCGCGCATGTTGCGTACGCAACGTCTTTTTCGTATGACTTCGGATACAATGAAACTGGCAGTTAACGGAATCAACAGGAAGGAGAAACCAGTGGGATATATTTTAAGCAAAGACCAGTTCGACGAGACGATGCGCCAGCTGGGGAAAACATACCGGCTCTTTGCGCCGGTACGAAAGAAAGGCGAGGGCCGATTTAAGGATGTGGATGTGGTCCGGTACGACTTTGTCAGCGATGCTTCAGAGATCGAACTGACAGCCGAATCAGACTACGCGTTCAAAGAATTCATGCTGCCCCTCTCAGAGACACTGTTCTTCTTCACGGAGAATCAGGTGAAGGAGGCCGACATCGATGAGAGACCGGTGATCGTGTTCCTGCGCAGCTGCGACATGCACGCAGTGAAGCGGCTCGACCACATGTATCTGGAGAACGGCAGCGAGGAAGACTGGTTCTACAGAAGACGCAGGAATCTTGTAAAGTTCGCGCTCATCGGATGCAGACAGAGCTTCGATGACTGCTTCTGTGTGGATATGGGAACCAATCAGACAACGGATGGCTATGTGTTCTCCGTCGACGAGAGCGATGGCATGTTCCGCTGCGATACGCCGGATCCTGCCTTTGCGGAAGCTTTTGCAAAAGCGGGAGGCGCGGAAGCGGATGTGGTGCCGTGGTATGTGACGGAGAATCGAAAAGCTGTGACCGTCCCGAAAGACATTCCGCTCAGTATCTACGATGATGAACTCTGGGATGAATATACGAAGCGCTGCGTGAACTGCGGCCGGTGCACCATCGTGTGCCCGACCTGCACCTGCTACACCATGCAGGATGTGTTCTACACGGACAACGGCAAGGTGGGTGAGCGTCGCAGAGTCGGCGGATCCTGCATGATCGACGGCTACACGGATGTAGCCGGCGGCGGACAGTACCGCAAGACCAACGGAGAGCGCATGCGTTTCAAAGTGCTCCACAAGATTCACGACTTCCGGGCGCGCACGGGCTACGACATGTGCGTGGGCTGCGGCCGCTGCGACATGGTATGTCCGGAGTACATTTCATTCTCGAATATTATCAACAAGGTTGCGGATGCAACAGGGAAGGAGGCTGGCGATGACAAATAAGAATCCATACATTCCGTTCCCATCAAAGATCAAGGAAGTGATCAAACATACGGATAAAGAATACACCTTTCGAATGGAATTCGCAGGCGATGTGAAACCGGGACAGTTTTTCGAAGTCTCCATTCCGAAGTACGGGGAGGCGCCGATTTCTGTCAGCGGCATCGGCGAAGATTTTGTAGACCTGACGATTCGCCGTGTAGGCCGCGTCACGAACGAAGTGTTTGAACGCTACGTCGGCGACAGTCTGCTTATGCGCGGACCGTACGGCAACGGATTCGACACGTCACTCTACGAAGAGGGCGAAGTCGTTGTCGTGGCTGGTGGCACCGGCGTATCTCCGGTCCGCGGCGTCATCGACGCACTGACGGACACAGCAGAGCCAAAAGATAAGCATGTCATCGTAGGATTCAAGAGCCCGGACGACATGCTCTTTCGGGATGACCTGGAACGCTGGAACGAAAAGCTGGATTTGATCCTCACCGTCGACGGCGCACCGGAGGGATACGAAGGTAAGACCGGGCTGGTTACCGCATTCATACCTGATCTGCCTCTGCGCGATGCTGCAAAAGCAAAGGCCGTTGTGGTCGGACCGCCGATCATGATGAAATTTGCAGTGCAGGGTCTGCTCGAGAAAGGCTTCAAAGAAGAGAATATCTGGGTTTCCCAGGAGCGCAAGATGTGCTGCGGACTCGGCAAGTGCGGACACTGTCGCATCGGCGAGAAGTATGTCTGCCTCGACGGACCGGTTTTCAATTATACCGAAAGCAAAAACATAATCGACTAGGATAACGGAAAGGAGTGAAAGAAATGACACTTGATATCAATGTGAAAAAATTGAAGAAGAATGCCTTCCGTCAGTCCAAGGTCAGGGGCGAGACTGCTTCCCGTGTGCGCTGTCCGGGCGGAGAAATCGACGTGGATTCGCTGCAGCGCGTCGTCGATATCGCAAGGAAATACGGCAAGGGCATGGTAAACATCACCAATCGACAGGGATTTGAGATTCCGGGAATCGACCTGGCTGATCTGGAAGAAGTCAACAAGGCACTTCAGCTGATTATTGAGAACAGAAACGTCAATCAGGAGGAGTACAACGGCGGATATCCTGCTTCCGGAACACGTAATGTCGTAGCCTGTCCAGGCAAACAACTCTGCCCGTTCGGCTGCTACGATACGAAGAAGTTTGCGCAGGAGATCGACAAGGCGATTTTCCCGAACGACCATCACGTTAAGATCGCCTTCACAGGCTGTTCCAATGACTGCGCCCACGTACGTCTCAATGATTTCGGCATTCTTGGCCAGACTGAGCCACAGTATGATAAGGACCGCTGCATCGGCTGTGAGCAATGCGTGAAGTACTGCAAGAAAAGATCAGTCGGAGCGCTGGAGATCGTCAATGGGAAGATAGAACGTGACACGAACAAGTGTGTCGGCTGCGGAGTATGCGTGATCTATTGTCCGACACGTGCCTGGACAAGAAGCGAGGAAGACTACTTCCGCATGGTTCTTCTCGGGCGTACCGGGAAGAAGAATCCGCGCCTTGCAGAAGACTTCATGAAGTGGGCAGATCACGATACCATCAAAAAGGTCATCTGCAACGTTTATGCATATCTGGATGAATACATGGACAGAGCTGCTGTCGAAAGCAAAGAGCATATCGGATACATCGTAGACCGTACCGGTTTTGAAGAATTCCTGAAGTATATCATGAAGGATGTCACTCCGAATCCGGAATGCGAGATCCAGGGCCGCATCTACTGGGGCGGCAAACGTTATGATCAGAGCAATGAGCTGAGACAGTCGATGTTCCGCTTCTCAGAAAGAGAAGAGTAGTCAGAAACTGACAGAAAGGATCTTGATATGTTTAATGAAGAATTCACGGCGGCTTCCAAAGGGGCTGTCGCAAAAGCAACTCTTCTGAAGAAGAATCCGGCTGGCTATTTTTTGCTGTCGGTACTGGCGGGAGCATACATCGGGTTTGGTATCCTTCTTGTATTTACATTAAGCGGAGCGCTTGACGGAGCACCGTATACCAAGCTTGTGATGGGCTGCTGCTTCGGCGTTGCGCTGAGTCTTGTGGTGATTGCAGGAGCAGAATTGTTTACCGGAAATAATATGGTAATGACTGCAGGCGTACTTCGCAAGACAGTAACGATTACGGACACGCTAAAACTGTGGGGAGTCTGCTGGATCGGAAATCTGGTGGGATCAGTATTGCTGGCAATTGTATTCAGCCTGACAGGGCTCTACAGTGATGCGACGCTGACAGCAATGACAACCACTGCGGCAGCAAAGATGACGGCAGGCTTCATACCGCTTCTTGCAAGAGGTGCGTTGTGTAATACTTTGGTATGTCTGGCCGTATGGTGCGGTTTCCGAGCGAAATCAGACGCTGGAAAGCTGATTATGGTGTTCTGGTGCCTGCTTGCGTTCTTTGCTACGGGTTTTGAGCACAGCGTAGCCAACATGACATTGCTGACCCTCGCGCTCATCGATAACGGCGGGAACGAAGCGATCACTATGGGAGGATACTGGTTCAATCTGGTCGCTGTAACGTTAGGCAATATGATTGGAGCGATTCTGTTCGTAGCATTGCCGTATCATATTGGGTCAAGAGAAAAAAAGGAGGACTGTTATGAATAAGGATTTAATCAAGTACGTAGTTGTCATTCAGTGTGAGCATTCCAGAGAAAGATGTTCAGGCTTTTCATGCTCGAATTGTTTTTTCGAAAGAGGCGCCGCATTTGAGGGATATCCTGCGGATACGAAGTTTCTGACTATGACCTGCGGAGGCTGCTGCGGAACACGCGTGGCGGGATATCTGGAGCATTTCGCAAAGAAGATGCGTATGGGAACGGACATCAAAAAATCAGAAGTTGCAGTTCATCTTGCCAGTTGCGTTGTAACTGACAACAAGCATCATGACAGATGCCCGAATGTTGACTATATGAAGGAAATCATTCAGAAGAAGGGCTTCGAGAATATCGTCGAGGGGTCTTTCCAGAGTGAACCTACACGCAAACTGCGCGCACAGGGAAAATACAAAGTATACGAAAATGTAGCCTTTGATTGATCCGACTGGCTGCTGATCGAAGCGAAAAGAAAAGGACAGAGAAAAATGCTCAGAAAGATAATCAATATAGATGAAGAAAAATGCAACGGCTGCGGACTTTGCGCCGCAGCCTGCCATGAAGGCGCCATCGAAATGATTGACGGCAAGGCGAAACTCGTGCGGGAAAACTTCTGCGACGGTCTCGGCGACTGCCTGCCCACCTGCCCGACAGGGGCGATCACCTTCGAGGAAAGGGAAGCGCCGGAATATGATGAAGCGGCAGTGAAAGTGCATCAGCGGATGCAGGAACTCCTCGGCGGGGGAGGATGCCCGGGATCGAGTGTGGCGCAGTTTGCCGGTGCGAAGGAAGGGCCTGCAGAAGAACCGGAGTCGGCGCAGTCTACCGCCAATCCGGTATCTCGTCTCGCCCAGTGGCCGTGCCAGATCAAACTGGTCCCGATCCAGGCGCCGTTCTTCGATGGAGCGAAACTCCTGATTGCGGCGGATTGTACTGCCTTTGCATATGCCAGCCTGCATGAGGAGTTCATGAAGGGCAAAGTCACCATCATCGGTTGCCCGAAGCTGGATGATGTTGACTACACGGAGAAACTGACCGCCATCATCAGGGACAACGACATTAAGAGTGTAACGATCGTTCGCATGGAAGTGCCGTGCTGCGGCGGACTGCAGCGAGCTGCAGAGATCGCACTGCAGGCCAGCGGCAAGTTCATCCCATGGCAGGTCGTTACGATTTCGAGAGACGGCAGAGTGCTGGATTAGGGGACGATAGTGGGATGAATGAGTAGAGAATCGCTGAGACGCAGTCACACCAAAGGCTCTTGAAAACTGAGTCCCGTGTCCTCCGCCAAACCTAAAAACCCGCAGCGATACGCTGCGGGTTTTGTTTTAGGATTCAAAGATTGCCGGATCATCAAAGAATCGCATCCTGATGTAAACAAAGATTACTAAATGGTTTATAATTGTTTCGAAAGAAACAAAAACCATGAAGACATTATTTAAAAATGGAAAAATATTTACATCCAATCGGCAGCAGCTCTATGCGGAGGCGATGTTGGTTGAGGATGGTGTCATAAAGTGGATCGGAAATGACCCTGCGGATGAAAAGTCGGAAACAATCGACCTGAAGGGAAAGACGGTCATTCCGGGAATCATTGATGCTCATATGCATCCGATGATGTTGGCTGAATACAGTAAGCGGATCGCATGCCTGCCGCCGCGCGTAAATTCCATCGAGGATCTCATCGATGAAATATCTGAGGCTGCAAAGACAACGGAAGAGGGCGGATGGATCTGCGGCTGGGGCTATGATGAGGGAAAGTATGCAGAAAAGCGTTCGCCGAACCGCTATGATCTGGATCGCGGCTGCGCGGATAAGCCGGTGTTCCTCGTCCGCAGCTGTGAACACATTCGCTGCGTCAACAGCAAAGCCTTGGAGATTGCAGGTATCACAAAGGACACGCCGGATCCACCGGGCGGCAAAATCGATCGTGATACAGACGGTGAGCCAACGGGAGTTCTTCGCGAAAGCGCGCGCGATCTTGTAATTCCTTTCATGCCGGAAGAAACCGAAGAGCAGCTGATCAGCGCCCTTGTGGACCTGGGCAATCTGCTCAGTTCTCAGGGAATCGTCGCCATCGGCGATATGGGAAATCTTCATCCGGGCGGCAATTACGACTATTACATCAAAGCAGGAGAACGAGGCTTTCAGCAACGCGTAACTTTGTATTATATGTGGGATTATTTTGACAAGGATCCTGCATTTGATATCACACCGCAACTGATGGATTGCGATGCTCGTATACGCATCGCTGGATTAAAGCTGATTGGTGACGGCAGCATCAGCGGCAGGACAGCATGGCTGTCCAGGCCGTATCTTGGAACTGAAGAATACGGCATGCCTGTTTACTCCGATGAGCTCATGGAGAGTGCGATTGCTTTTGCAAAAGCAACAGGATGCCAGTTATCCGTTCACGCAATGGGCGGGCGCGCCATCGACCGCGCCGTGGATCGGATTTGCGATGAGGATGACTGGACCGACGGCAAGTCGCCGTATCTGCGGGTAGAGCATGTGACCGAGCCATCCGAGGGCGCCATGACAAAAGCAGCCCGGAAAGGGGTTGCGTTCGTAAGCCAGCCGATATTTGAGTACTGCGAAATCGAAACTTACAAAGCCAACATGG
>Ga0256407_10001107_pt1 | contig 59627 bp, 51 predicted proteins | sample RumenRJG_04DNA_FD_193489 | JGI IMG/M metagenome (GOLD analysis project Ga0256407, IMG submission 193489) | Bovine rumen microbial communities from Lethbridge, Alberta, Canada - RJG_04 | ecosystem: Host-associated > Mammals > Digestive system > Stomach > Rumen | place: Canada: Alberta... | reverse complement strand
CCGCAGATTCAAAATCGATATTCACGCAATGAAAAACTGGGATCCACATATTCTGCAGTTCCCAGTTGATTCTTTTTGTCATTAACTTAATGACATTGGCTTGAAAGCCGCTTTTATTTTGAGCTGAAATATTACAGATAGCGGTCAAGGACCTCCCAGAATTCATCTGCGGTTTCACGGATCTGGGTTTTGATATCCGATCCGATCGAACTGAGCTCATTATGCATATCCTTACGAATAGCATTTATTCCCTGCCGGGTCTCGTACCCGGCTGTTATTATGTCTGTAAGAGCCTTGTTCCTGATGCTTCTGGCCTTGCGGTCCATATCTCCGCGCAGCTCTTCTGCATCCTTTATGATGCTGTGTCTTGCAGCATCGATGTTACCGAGGGTTTCCATGAGCTCACCCTGAGCTCTGAAGAAGTCGTAATCATAAGGGAGGCGGGTCTTATAGTATCCGCTCCTGTACCTGTCTATGACCACCTCATATCTGCCGTAAGCGTTCGCAACGGCATCTTCCCATGAAATGTATATCTCTCTTCCGGCAGTCTCTCCGACCTCTTTTGTTTTGCCCGGAAGATGCGAGAGCTCTGTAAGCTTTGCAGCAAGGGCATGAGCATTTTTATCTATGAGAAAACCGTTCCTGCCGTCGGTGATGCCCTCAGATGCACAGCTGCCGGCTATGATGACCGAAGCAGTATCGCTGGCTGCGGCTTCCCGTACTACAAGTCCGTTGGTATCAAAGGTGGAAGGGAAGAGGAACAGATCTGCACGCGAATACCATGCCCTCAGAAGGTCACGTTCCGAGATGGCTCCTGTAAAGAAGACTTTACATCCGAGACCGAGCTTCTGCGTGTATTCTTTCACCTCTGCTTCATCTCCGCCCGCACCTACAAAAACCATGCGGAAACCGATGCCCTGCGAGTCAAGCTGCGCGAGAGCGTCAAGAATGATGCGGAGCTCTTTGTACCACATCAGCCTTCCTATGAAGAGGTAGCACGGAACATTCTCCGGAAGATCATATCCTGCTGTCACTTCAGAGATGAGTTCTTCAGACACACGTTCATGCGGCAGATCGACGCCGTTAGGCATGACGATGTATTCGCCTTCATAGCCGATGGATCTGAGGTTCTCTCCGGCTCCGTGACTTACGGTCCATACCTCATTGCATGCGTTCACATTATGCAGCAGAGCCTGAAGAGCGCCTTCCTGAAGCGCTTTGCTCTTGATCGCATTTGCGATGTCGATGTCATACTTGGTATGCCATGTCAGTACGAGTGGAAGGTCCATGGATTCATGCAGCTGTCTGGCGAGCAGTGCGGACATTATCGGACAGTGGATGTGCAGAAGCTCAGCATTCTCTTCCTTAAGCCTGTATGCCGCCTCAGGTGAGAACGGATATCCCGTGACATATCCCATGAGCTTACGGGTATCGATGCTCGGATATCTTACGACAGGGAAATCGTATACGCTGTCATCAGAGCCCGGTACCTCAGGCGTGACGACTATGGCATGTCCGTGATTCTTCTCGATGTATCTGCCGTAGTTGACTACGGCGTTGGCTACACCGTCTATGACAGGCGGAAAGGAATCATTCAGGAGTGCTATCGTGTGTCTGCCCATGATCTGACCTCGCAATATGATAGTTTACTGACATTCACAAAAAAGTTGAACGATCAGACTATATTAATTATACTCAATAGATGTGATATAGAAATATTATTATTAAGTACACGATAAAATCTCAGCATCACATTGCAGAGAGCGGGAGATAAAATGAACACAGATCGCGAAAAGATCATAGTAAGGACGAGCTGTGTAGGCATAGCGGTAAACATCCTGCTGGCGGCTTTCAAAGCCATCGTAGGACTCGCTTCGCACTCCATTGCAGTAGTCCTGGACGCAGTCAACAATCTGTCCGATGCGCTTTCATCGGTTATTACAATACTTGGAGCCAAGCTGGCAGGCAAAAAGCCTGACCGCAAGCATCCACTCGGACACGGCAGGATAGAATACATCAGTGCCATGCTGGTTTCAGCCATCGTACTGTATGCGGGAATCACATCACTCGTAGAGTCGGTCAAAAAGATTCTCCATCCGGATGAGGTGTCCTACTCGACGATATCTCTTGTAATAATAGCTGTAGCAGTCGTTGCGAAGATCTTCCTCGGAAGATATGTCAAGGCAAAAGGAGAGTCCGTAGGCTCGGGTGCACTTATAGCTTCCGGAACGGATGCGATGTCCGATGCGATACTTTCTTTTGCCGTACTTGTAACAGCCCTAATCTTCACTTTCACAGGAGTATCACTTGAGGCTTATGTCGGCGTTATCATCTCCATATTCATCATCAAGGCCGGTATTGAAATGATCAGCGATACAGTAAGCGACATTCTCGGAAAGCGCGCAGATGAAGAGGTGAGCAAAACCATCAAGCATCTGCTGACAGAAGAGCCTGAGGTCTTCGGAGCATATGACCTCTTCCTCCACAACTACGGCCCGGACAAGTTCTACGGATCTGTGCATATCGAGCTCCCTGACAATATGACAGTAAGAGAAGTCGATGTTCTCACCAGAAGGGTGCAGGCAAAGATATATAAGGAGACCGGCGTTATCATGACGGGCGTAGGAGTTTATTCTCACAATACTACGGATAATGAGGCGTCAAAGATCAGGAATAAAGTGCAGAAGATAGTCCTTGATCATGACTGGGCGCTTCAGATGCATGGCTTCTATCTTGATCAGGAGGAGAAGGACATGAGATTCGATGTGGTCATGAGTTTTGACATCGACCACCATGAAGGCCTTGAGACACTGTACAAGGAAGTCAGCGAAGCCTTCCCGGGATACAAGATCACTATCGCTCCGGACATCGATATCACTGACTGATGATCTGAGCCGGAAAATCAGCTAACATTTTCTCATGGAAAAATACACTCTGAGACCGGTCGCTCACATCCGGTCAGACTACAATGAAAAATTCGGCATCCCGAGGCAGCCGGGACTGGTCAGCCTCGAGCAGGCGGTCGTCATAGACCCTGAGTTCAGAAACGCTGATGCGCTGAGAGGGCTTGAGGATTTTACCCACATCTGGCTCATCTGGGGCTTCAGTGCGAATGAGGTCAACATGGAAGCGGACCCGGTGAAGTGGTCGCCGACTGTAAGGCCTCCGAGGCTGGGGGGCAAAATCAGAAAGGGCGTATGGGCGACAAGATCCCCGTACCGTCCCAATTCGCTTGGCATGTCATGCGTCAGGCTCGTGCGGATCGAGCACGGCGGCAGACCTGTGAGCAGTACGGAAGGGATCGGCGAGACACAGGAAGAACTGGCGATAATAGTATCCGGTGCGGATATGATGAACGGCACACCTGTATATGATATCAAGCCTTACATCCCGTATTCAGACTGCCATCCCGAAGCGGGCGGAGGTTTTACCGACACAGCTGAATTCAGGAGGCTCAGAGTCGAGTTCCCGGAGGAACTTCTCGGGCTGATAGACGCGGACAAGCGGGAAGGACTGATATGCGTTCTTGAGTCCGATCCGCGCGGAGCGTATGAAAAGCAGCCCGGATATACATACGGCATGTCGTTCGGGAAATGGGATATAAAATTTGCAGTAGACGGTGATGTCCTTAAGGTCACGGACGTTGCCGGTACAAGAGCTGATATATAGTGATCAAACGGTTATGAAAGACAGAAGATGTGTGATTATCGGCGGTGCAGAAATTAAGGAATATGACCGCATCCGCTCATATCTAAAAGAAGATGATTTTGTAATATACTGTGACAGCGGTCTCAGACATGCAGAGGGGCTCGGAAGAAAGCCTTCTCTTATAGTTGGGGACTTTGATTCATATGAGAATCCGCATGCGGATACAGAGACCATCGTGCTGCCTGTAGTCAAGGATGACACAGACACCGTATATGCAGCAAAGGAGGGCATGAGAAGGGGGTTCAGAGACTTCCTGATGCTGGGCGTATTCGGGGGCAGGATGGACCATACACTTGCAAATGTGTATCAGATGTTCGACCTGGAGTCAAAGGGCTGCACGGTCCTTGCGGCGGATGACTATTCCGAGTTTACGGTCATATCTGAAGGCGGGGCGGCCCGCGTCAGCGACAGATACCCGTTTTTCTCTCTTCTGAACATGACCGGAACTGCAAGAGGAATATCTATTAAAGGCGCAAAGTATACGCTCGACGGTGCCGAGATCACAAGCGGATACCAGTATGCCGTAAGCAACGAGGTGCTGCCGGGACAGACAGCAGAGATAACCATTAAAGAGGGAAGACTTCTTCTTATAATGGACCTGTGATGATACTGTTATGACAGAGAAGACCGTTTCTGTTGTCATCATCTGAAAGAAAATAGAGTTGAGGGGCTCAACGTTCGGATTTTTGAGCTGCTCCGGATGTATTTTTTGTGTGAAAAAAAGATTCACACTTTGCTGCCTTGACATCACTTTGGATTCTTGTTAACATATGGCGATTTGAGATTAAAGGAGATATTTGATGGATAAAATGAAGACTTCGAGAATCGAATTCAGCCCGACTGTAGACATAAGCTTGCTCCGAAAGGCGGGTGTCGATTTATCTTCTCAATACACTATTATTCCCGGTTTTTGCGACGTGCATGTGCACTTCAGAGAACCGGGTTTTTCTTATAAGGAGACAATAAAAACAGGCGCTGAGGCTGCAGCACACGGGGGCTACACTGCAGTATGCACGATGCCTAACCTGAATCCGGTCGCGGATACGGAAGAGCATCTGGACGAACAGCTTGTGATCATCGAAAAGGATGCGTGCATCCACGTATATCCTTATGCGGCCATCACGATGGGTCAGAAGGGCGAAGAGCTCGCTGACCTTGAGAGCATGGCGGACAAGTGCATAGCCTTCTCTGACGACGGTCACGGTGTCCAGTCCGATGACATGATGAGAGAGGCGATGATCAGGGCGAAGTCGCTGGGCAAAATGATCGTAGCCCACTGCGAGGTGAACGACCTTCTTAAGGGCGGTTACATCCATGACGGAAAGTATGCCGCAGAGCACGGCCACAGGGGCATCTGCTCTGAGTCCGAATGGGGACAGATAGCAAGAGACCTTGAGCTGGCCAGGGAGACAGGCTGCGCCTACCATGTGTGCCACATTTCGACGAAGGAGAGCGTGGACATAATAAGAAAGGCCAAGGCTGAAGGTGTGGACGTAACATGTGAGACAGCACCGCACTATCTCCTCCTGGATGACAGCATGCTCGAAGAGGACGGAAAGTGGAAGATGAATCCGCCTCTCAGGGATGCATCTGACAGAGAGGCACTCATAGAAGGCATCATCGACGGTACGATAGACTGCATCGCGACAGACCACGCGCCGCACTCAGCTGAAGAGAAATCACGCGGACTTGAGAAGTCTGCTTTCGGAATAGTAGGGATAGAGACAGCGTTCCCGCTCCTGTATACATACCTGGTGATCCCGGGCATCATAAGCATGGAGAAGCTCGAGGAACTGCTGGTCTACAACCCGCGCAGGAGATTCGGCATACCTCTCGGCAACGACTACTCAGTATGGGACCTCGGAGTTGAGTGGACTATAACACCTGACCTTGACTTCCTCTCGAAGGGAAAGGCAACACCATTCGAAGGATGGAGAGTCAGCGGAATAAACGTACTCACTGTATGCGACGGCAAGCCGGCATACATTCACAGATAGAAGGAGGGCAGTATGGCAAAGAGAAAAGACATCAAGAAAGTACTTATCATCGGTTCGGGCCCGATCGTTATCGGTCAGGCAGCGGAGTTTGACTACGCCGGAACACAGGCGTGTCTCGCACTCAAGGAAGAGGGGTATGAAGTTATCCTGTGCAACTCCAATCCTGCAACGATCATGACAGACACCACTATTGCAGACAAGGTGTACATGGAGCCTCTGACACTTGAATATATAGCCAAGATCCTCAGATACGAGAGACCGGACGCTATCGTTCCGGGTATCGGCGGACAGACAGGACTCAATCTGGCAATGCAGCTTGAGAAGAAGGGCGTTCTCGACGAGTGCCGAGTCAAGCTTCTGGGTACACCGAGCGAATCCATCGAGAGAGCTGAGGACAGAGAGCTCTTCAAGGAGATGTGCCAGTCGATCGGCGAGCCGGTCATCCCGAGCGAGATCACATACAGCATCGAAGAAGCCAAAAAGGCTGCTGAGGACATCGGATATCCGGTCGTTCTGAGGCCTGCGTTCACACTCGGAGGAACAGGCGGCGGTTTTGCCAACGATGAGAAGGAACTCGAAGATATCGCCATCAATGCGTTCAACCTCTCACCTGTACACCAGGTTCTCGTAGAGAAGTCGGTCAAGGGATATAAAGAGATCGAGTTCGAGGTAATGCGCGACGGAACAGACAAGGCGATCACCATCTGCGGCATGGAGAACGTCGACCCTGTCGGAGTGCACACAGGTGACTCCATCGTAGTTGCACCAATACTTTCCCTCAATGAACACGATCTCAAGATGCTGAACGACTCAGCCATCAAGATCATCAGAGAACTCAGGATCGAAGGCGGATGCAACGTCCAGTTCGCTCTGCATCCAGAGACAAGCGAGTATTATCTGATCGAGGTAAACCCTAGAGTTTCGAGATCATCTGCACTCGCATCCAAGGCTTCCGGCTATCCTATCGCAAGAGTAACAGCCAAGATCGCTGTAGGCATGACACTCGACGAGATCGAGGTAGCAGGCGGCAAGGGCAGCACTGAGCCTAGCCTTGACTATATAGTTGCAAAATTCCCGAGATTCCCGTTCGACAAGTTCGCGGACGCTTCCAACAAGCTCGGAACACAGATGAAGGCTACAGGAGAGGTCATGGGCATAGGCGCTACTCTGACAGAGAGCTTCCTCAAGTCCATCAGATCTCTTGAGACCGGGGTGTGCCATCTCCATCTTGCAAAATTCGACGGCATGAGCCGCAACAAGCTCATGGAGTACATCTCCGAGTTCAGAGATGACAATATGTATGCTATCGCTGAGCTTCTGAGAAGGGGCATCAGCATAGATGAGATCCACAAGGTCACCATGATCACGGATATCTTCCTTCAGGCCTTCAAAGAGATCGTCGACATGGAGAAGACTCTCAAGGACAGAGTCAACGACGTGAAGACACTTAAGGCTGCGAAAGTCCTCGGATTCTCTGACAAGGAGATCGCGGCCATCTGGAACCTCACTGAGACAGAGATATACAACAAGAGAAAGCAGAACGGCATCGTTCCTATCTTCAGGATGGTAGATACTCTCCACACAGGAAAGTACATCGCTTATCTCTACTCCTCATACACAGGTGAGAACGAATCGAGACTTACTGACAAGAAGAAGATCATCGTTCTCGGAGCGGGCCCTATCAGGATCGGACAGGGTGTTGAGTTCGACTACTCGACAGTACACGCAGTCCAGACCATCAAGCGTGCCGGCTACGAGGCTATCATCATAAACAACAACCCTGAGACTGTTTCGACAGACTACACTACAGCTGACAAGCTGTACTTTGAGCCGCTGACAGTCGAGGATGTAATGGCTATCATCGATTTCGAGCAGCCGGAAGGCGTTATCGCAACACTCGGCGGCCAGACAGCCATCAACCTCGCAGAGCCACTGAGAGACAGGGGCGTCAAGCTCATCGGAACAGACTGCGAAGCCATCGACAGAGCTGAGAACAGAGACAGATTCGAGAAAGTGCTCGAAGAGCTCAGCATCCCGCAGCCGCCGGGGCGTGCAGTTACCAGGATCGAGGACGGCGTCAAGGCAGCAGCAGAGATCGGCTATCCGGTTCTTGTAAGACCTTCGTTCGTACTCGGCGGACGTGCTATGCAGATCGTAGGCGATGAAGAACAGCTCAGACATTACCTCAAGACAGCTGTAGAGATCGACGAGGACAAGCCTGTACTCGTAGACAAGTACATCCAGGGCAAGGAAGTCGAAGTCGATGCCATCTGCGACGGATACAGTGTGTTCGTACCGGGCATCATGGAGCTCGTTGAGAGGACAGGAGTCCATTCAGGCGACTCTATCTCCGTATATCCTACATTCTCGATCAGCAACAAGGTCAAGGGCATCATCCTGCAGTACGCAAAGAAACTCGGACTCGGAATAGGCATCGTCGGACTGTACAACATCCAGTTCATCGTTGATGATGATGAGAACGTATTCATCATCGAGGTCAACCCGAGATCATCGAGAACAGTACCGTTCCTGTCCAAGGCAACAGGATACAGCCTTGCTGACATAGCTACAGAGGTCATCCTCGGAAAGACTCTCAAGGAGCAGGGAATCTTCGATATATATCCTGAAGAGAAGAAGAGATACTATGTCAAGGTGCCTGTATTCAGCTTCAACAAGATCAAGGGTCTGGATACATACCTCTCGCCTGAGATGAAGTCGACAGGAGAGGCTATAGGATATGACGACAAGCTCAACAGAGCTCTGTACAAGGCTCTGACAGCATCGGGGACCAAGCTCCGTAACTACGGAACGGTCTTCGCAACACTCGCAGGAGATGACAAGGCTGAGGCTCTTCCTCTGATCAGAAGATTCTACAACCTCGGATTCAACATCGAGGGAACTCCGGGAACGGCGAAGTATCTCAAGGAGAACGGTATCAGGACAAGATCGATGAAGAAAATCAGCGACGGATCTGATGAGATCCTCGAGGCCATCAGAAACGGACACATCGCTTACATCATCAATACAAGGAAGGTAGGCGACCACGTTACAGCAAATGACGGACAGCTGATCCGCCAGTGCGCAAGCGAGAACAACGCGACACTCTTCACTTCGCTGGATACAGTAAGGGTCCTGCTCGATGTACTCGAGGAGACTACTCAGACGATTTCAACTATAGACGCATAGTGAGAGATTGCCCGCTGCTCACGTCCTCGAAAACGCAACATAAGAAGGGCGTTTTCTGCGGAATATTCGCAGCGGGCAATTCTCTCACAACCGGAACAGTCTGCATAAAAAGGACAATAGATGAAGCAAGGATTATTTACTATAAAAGAGAATACGCAGCTGACGCCGACCACATGGCGCATGGTACTGGCAGGAGATACTTCTGCGGTAACTGCGCCCGGCCAGTTCATCAACATCAGGCTTGACGGGCATTTTCTCAGAAGGCCTGTCAGCGTCAACGATGTGAAGCATGCCGAGCCTTATACGGGCGAGGGTCTCGGGACCGGGAATGATGAGGGTGCTGTCACCATCATATACAAGGTGCTCGGACAGGGAACTGAAGAAATGACTAAGATGCCGGCCGGTACTAAGCTGGATGTGCTGACGGGGCTCGGAAACGGCTATGATCTGAGCAATGCAGGTGACCGTCCGCTGCTTATAGGAGGAGGAGTCGGCATACCGCCGCTCTACCTCGCAGCTAAGGAGCTTATCAAGGAAGCGAAGTCCCGCGGAATGGACAGGGAAGTGACCGTGATCCTGGGATTCAATTCTTCCGAAGAGATATACTACGCGGACGAATTCGAGGAGCTCGGATGCAGGGTGACTGTTGCTACTGCTGATGGAAGCGAAGGCGTGAAAGGCTTCGTTACAGATGCCTTCAGAGTGCTGGCACCGATCGGGAATTTCACTCATTTCTATACCTGCGGTCCTGAACCGATGCTGAAGGCTGTGTATGAAGAGGTATATAAGGGAGCCGGGATATCCGGACAGATGAGCTTTGAAGAGCGCATGGGATGCGGCTTCGGAGCATGCATGGGATGCAGCTGCAGGACAGTCACGGGATACAAGAGGATATGCAAGGACGGGCCGGTGCTCAGAACGGAGGAGATACTATGGTAGATACTAAAGTCAATCTCTGCGGCATAGAACTGGACAATCCGGTGATACCGGCTTCGGGCACATTCGGTTACGGCTATGAGTTCGCAGAGCTCTATGATATCAACTGCCTCGGAACGTTCTCCTTCAAGGGGACAACGAAGGATCCGAGATTCGGCAATGATACTCCGAGAATAGCAGAGTGCCCTTCGGGAATGCTCAATTCCGTCGGACTTCAGAACCCGGGCGTGGAGAAGGTCATCTCGGAAGAGCTTCCTAAACTGGCAAAGGTATTCAGCAAGCCTGTAATGGCCAATGTCAGCGGGTTCTCTGTAGACGACTACGTATACACGACTGAGAAGCTTGCTGCCGAGGAGCAGGTCGGATGGCTTGAGATCAACATCAGCTGTCCTAACGTTCACGGCGGCGGGATGTCGTTCGGTACCGATCCGTGCATGGCGGCAGACGTTGTTAAGGCGGTGCGCAAAACGACAGACAAGCCTCTGATCATCAAGCTGTCTCCTAACGTGACGGACATTGTGTCCATCGCAAAGGCATGCGAGGATGCAGGTGCTGACGGAATAAGCCTCATCAATACCCTGATGGGAATGAGACTTGACCTTAAGAAGAGAAAGCCGATTCTGGCCAATGTCACCGGCGGCTACTCGGGACCTGCGGTATTCCCGGTCGCGCTGAGAATGGTGTATCAGGTATCAGGTGCGGTCAGCATCCCGGTCGTCGGTATGGGCGGCGTATCATCTGCTGAGAATGTCATTGAGATGATGATGGCCGGAGCGACTGCAGTCGAGATCGGAGCTGCCAATCTGACAGAGCCGTTCGCATCGAGAGACATCATAAACGACCTTCCGCGTGTTATGGAAAAATTCGGTATAACTTCGCTGAAAGAGATTATAGGCGCGGCACACTGATTTGTTGTATACTTATACCAAGAAGGGGCTGATAAGTACGCCGGCCTCATTGAGGCAAGACACATCAGTAATACCGGAGGATAAAAATGGGCAAAGACGTAATCATAGCATGTGATTTTGCAAGCGCAGAAGAGACGATAAGATTCCTTGACAAGTTCAACAAGATCAGAGATGAAGTTGTCAGCTGCGATCATGTCAGCATCAGTGTCAGCAGACCTTTCGTCAAGATCGGCATGGAGCTGTTCTATGCAGAGGGACCGCAGATCGTGAAGACTCTCAAGGAGAGAGGACACAAGGTGTTCCTTGATCTCAAGCTGCACGACATCCCTAACACAGTAAAGAAGACCATGCAGGTGCTGGGAGAATATGGTGTCGACATGGTAAATGTCCACGCTGCAGGCGGCATCGAAATGATGAAGGCTGCAAAGGAAGGACTCATGCTCGGAGCTGTAAGATATGCGGATAAGCCTAAACTGATCGCCGTAACACAGCTTACCTCAACTGATGAGGAAACGATGCACAGAGAACTGCTCATCGACAAGCCTCTTGATCAGGTCGTAAGACAGTATGCCCTGAACGCAAAGGCGGCAGGACTTGACGGAGTCGTATGCTCGGCACACGAGGCTGCAGATATCCACGCTGCATGCGGCAGCGATTTCCTGACTGTAACACCGGGAATCAGACTTGCCGGAGACAGCGCCGGAGACCAGAAGAGGGTAATGACACCTGCTGATGCGAAGACCGTCGGATCAGACTACATAGTAGTAGGCAGATCCATCACAGGCGAACCGAAGCCGATCGATGCATACACAAAGTGCAGAGTGGACTTTATCGGATAGTGAGCCTTCAAAGGCAGACAACAGATCATATAACTGAAAGCAGATGCGGCGGGCCTTTCGTCTCGCTGCATTTTCATAAGAAGAGCTGCACAGGGGTGCAGCGGAAAGGCATTGGGTATATAAGAAATGTACAACGCAGAGACTATTAGAAGACTGATCGCCAATGATCTCCTCAGCATCAAGGCTGTTTTCCTCAGACCGGAGGAACCGTTCACATGGGCGAGCGGGATCAAGAGCCCTGTTTACTGTGACAACAGGCTCACACTGACAGCTCCTGAGGTAAGAAACGACGTTGAGCAGAGCCTCGCAGAGACGATAGCTGCTGTTTTCCCTGAGGCTGAAGTACTGATGGGAACCGCAACTGCAGGGATCGCCCATGCTGCCATCACAGCACATCTCATGGATCTTCCGATGGGATATGTAAGATCCGGAGCCAAGGATCACGGCAGAGGCAACCAGATCGAAGGAAAGCTTGAGAAGGGCCAGAAGGTCGTAGTTGTTGAGGACCTCATTTCAACAGGCGGCAGCTGCATCGATGCAGTCAACGTTCTCAGAGATGCAGGAGCTGATGTTCTCGGAGTCGTATCCATCATGACCTACGGAATGAAGAAGGGCATCGACAGAATGGCAGAAGCAGGCATCGAGTGGGTGTCGCTGACCAACTTTGACACTGTTGCTGAGGTAGCTGCTGAGCAGAACTATATCAGCAGTGATGACATAGCAAGGCTGATCGCTTTCAGGAACGACCCGTCCGATGAGAGCTGGATCACACAGAAATAAAGAAAGGGAACCGGGACAGAAAGACTAAATGATTTCATTTTTACTCGGACTTCTGGCCGGTGTGGCCTCGCCGACTCAGGCCAGTGTCAACGCAAGGATCAGAGAAGACTTAAGATCACCTTATATAACTTCAATATATAATTTCATCTGTGCGGCAGTTATTATGGCTGTCGCCATGCTTGTAATAGAGAAGTCGCTGTATATCCCGGTGGGCAGGATAGCTGAGCAGCCTTTCTGGATATGGCTGGGAGGAACGTGCGGTACTTTCATCGTTTTCCTCAATATAATCTGCCTGCCAAAACTCGGAAGCGCGCGAAACGTCATGCTCCTGTGCTTCGGCCAGACAATGACAGGGCTTCTGATAGATAACTTCGGGCTCTTCGGATCGGCACAGATACCGATGGACATGAAGAGGATCGCCGGAGGAGCGCTCGTACTAGCGGGAATCGCGCTTGTCAACATTCCGGCGGGCAAAGACCGCACTGAGAATGCCGGCGGTGCAAAGGACGGCAGCCTGATCATGTACATGATGCTTTCTGTATTGTGCGGATTCTCATGTGCATCTCAGGTGGCGCTGAACGGAACGCTGAAGGAATATGCAGGATCTGCAGTGAGGGCGACCTTCATATCCATGGCCGTGGGCCTGATATCCATAATCATACTGACGCTGATAGTGATAGTGCTGAAGGGCAGGTACGGTATATACGACGGGGGAGCCGACCACGGACCATTAAGATTCAGAGCATGGATGCCAATCGGCGGTGCGCTCGCGATAGTGATCGTGGCAAGCAATGCCATTGCTGCTCCGGTCCTGGGCACAGGCATTGTCACCATACTCAACCTTGTGGGTATGATGGCAGCGGGGCTCGCCATAGATGCCACGGGATTTCTGGGAATAGAGAAAAAACCGGTAACACTTGTGAAGATCGCCGGAATGCTCCTCATGACAGGAGGCTCGGCACTTATATCACTGTTATAGCTTGAAGACGGCAGAAGCGCGGCAGCAGGCCGCAGTCAGCCGGCAACGAAGGGGGACAGAAAAGATGAGTAAGATCAGGATAGCAAGTCTGCAGATGAACGTGCTGCAGGATAAATACGACAACATAGAACAGCTTGCCGAGATCCTCGCAAGCGGGAAGACAGACGGAGCTGACATCATCAGCCTCGGCGAGATGTGGTGCTGCCCTTATCAGACAGACCTTTTCCCTGTATATGCCGAGCCTGAACAGGAGGGGGATGCCTGGCTTGCGATGTCCACACTTGCAAGAAAGCACAATGTATATATCGTCGGAGGCTCGATCCCTGAGAGCGACAGTGAAGGGCATACATACAATACCTGCTATGTGTTCGACAGGCAGGGCAATCAGATCGGCAAGCACCGCAAAGTGCACCTCTTCGATATTTACGCTCACGGAGAGCAGGTATTCAAGGAGTCCGATACTCTGACAGGCGGAGACAGCTTCACGACCTTCGACACCGAGTGGTGCAAAATGGCAGTCAATATATGTTTTGACATCAGATTCCCTGAGAGCTCGAGACTGCCTGCGCTCGCGGGAGCCAGAGTCATTTTCAACCCTGCGTCATTCAACATGACCACAGGTCCGGCTCACTGGGAACTCGGATTCAGACAGAGAGCGATAGAGAACCAGATATATATGGTAGGAACAGCAGATGCACAGGATCCGTCAGTCGGATATGTCTCATACGGACATTCGATCATAACCGACCCGTGGGGCAATGTCGTGATGCAGATGGATGAGAAGCCGGGCGTCGAGGTGACTGAGATCGACCTTGACTACATAGACACCATAAGGGCAAAACTCCCTCTGATGTCAGCGCGCAGGACCGATGTGTACGAGCTTAAGGGTGTAGAATAAGAAAGAAAATACTTGCATTCCTGCGGAATGTGGTGTAATTAATAAATGAGAAAACGTTTTCGCTGTTCAGGCATGCGGAAATGCTCTCAATTTTACAGGGTAACTGCTGCACCGGCAGCAGAAAGGAGGAGGATTATGAGTAAGTCAGGAATGAGACCGGGACTCAACAATTCGGGCAGGAAGCCTGACGCCGAGCTGGGACAGGCACTGCTCACACTTGTAGGTGTCGGACTCGCAGGAGGGATAGCGCTTATCGGAGGTGCTATCAAGCTGGGAGAGAAGATCCTGGATCTTCAGGTCAAAGCTTATGAGAAAATCGAGGCTGAAAGGGAATCCCAGAAGCAGGCAGCAAGAGAAATAGCTGAAAGTGAGATGGAATTCGCTTCAGAGGAAAAGGATGAATCACTTCAGCCTGAGGCTGATGAGTAGGTGATAAGGAGGAAAGTTCAGAAATGTTTGATAGTATCTTAACATTTGCGCAGGAATCACAGAATACAGGTACTTCCTTCATGGAATCAGTATGGTGGATAGCATCTGTTGTCGGTCTGTGGAAGATGTTTGAGAAGGCATCACAGCCAGGCTGGCCTGCGATCATCCCGTTCTATGACACATATAAGATGTGTGAGATCACGATGGGAAATCCATGGTACTGGCTGAGACTGCTTGTTGTGGTCGTCCCGTTCGTGGGATGGATCGCTGCGCTGTACTTTGCATATCAGATGTATAAGGCTGTAGCTGTTTCGTACGGCAAGCCTGAGACATGGGCATGGGGGCTCCTGTTCCTTACACCGGTATTCTTCTGCATGCTGGGATTCGGTGATGCCGAATACTACGGCCCTATGGGAGCAGGGGACAGAAGAACTTCACAGGCAAAGTCTGCAAAGACAGTAAACTTTGAAGTCATGGAAAACAGAAAAGACGAGCCTGCACCGCAGTACAAGGAGCCTGTAGTAGAAGAGGTCAAGCCTGAAGAGAGCGATGTGGACTTCACATTTGACGAACCTGTTGAATAGCAGGAACCGGCACAAAAAGAGCAACACAATACCCCGCACTGATGCGGGGTATTAATTTTGCCTGTATTCAGTTATTCTTCTTCGAAGTTCTCGATCCTTATATCCGAGTTCGCGTTGACATATTTGCATATAGCAACGTAGGTGTCGTGAGAGATGACGTGCTCTATCTTGCAGGCATCCTCTTCCGAGGTCTCGGAATCAACACCAAGTATCTCAAGGAAAGCCGTGAGGGCTTTGTGTCTCTCGTAGATCCTGGTAGCGATCTTGCGTCCCGGAGGGGCAAGTGTGATAGGACCGTTCGACTCCATATTGATGTAACCGCTCTCTTTGAGTCTCTTGACTGCATATGAGACACTCGGCTTGGTGACGCCGAGATGCTTCGCGATGTCTATGGAGCGGATATAACCGTACTTCTCCTCAAGGATTAGCATGGTTTCGAGATAATCTTCTGCTGACTGTTGTATCTTCATAGCTATCTCCTTTTATTTACCCATTAACCTTATCATACGAAAATTGTTTTAGCAAGGAAACAATTGGTCGATGGAGCCCATATGCTATAAATGTTAACGATTGTTAGCCGTGAAATCAGTGAACAATGTTTTAATGCGCCTGAGTACATTCATGTATTAAACTGTCGCGTGCGCTTGCAAGTCCGAGAATGGCTGTGCTAAACTTCATATGTATATGTTGTGTGCGTTCGTATTGCTGAGCGCACATATATTGTAAATAAGAGAGGAGAATAAAGTTATGGCAAAATGGGTTTGCAGCGTATGCGGATACGTACATGAAGGCGATACACCACCGGAAAGATGTCCACAGTGCAAAGTTCCTGCAGAGAAATTCGTTAAGCAGGATGAAGATGCTGAGATGACATGGGCTTCCGAGCACGTAGTAGGCGTTGCTCAGGGCGTTGATCCTGAGATCTTCGAGTTCCTGAAGGCTGAGTTCATGGGCGAGTGCTCCGAGGTTGGTATGTATCTTGCTATGAGCAGAGTTGCTTTCAGAGAAGGATATCCTGAGATCGGCGAGTACTGGAGAAGAGCAGCTTTCGAAGAGGCTGATCATGCTTCCAGATATGCCGAGATGGTAGGCGAAGTCGTCAGTGACAGCACCAAGAAGAACCTCGAGATGAGAGTTGCTGCTGAGAACGGCGCTTGCAAGAATAAGACAGCTATGGCCAAGAAGGCTAAGGAGCTCGGACTCGATGCTATCCACGACAGCGTTCACGAGATGGCAAGAGACGAGGCAAGACACGGTAAGGCATTTGCTGGCCTCCTTAAGAGATACTTCGGCTAATCCAGGGAGAACATGGACAGACTGAATGACAACAGGAACATCGATATCATAGGCGTTCAGATCGACTTCGGTGCATCCGAGAAGGGCGTTGCCATGGGTCCGCTGGCCATAAGGTATGCGGGCATCAAGCCGAGACTCAGGGCCATGGGCTACAGCATCCATGACAAGGGCGACATCATTCCTCCTGAGGACGGGATGAGTCTCCGCAACATGATCAGGTTCGAGCAGGTCAATGCCACCAATAAGCAGCTGTATGATGAGGTCACAGAAACACTTGAGAACGGACGTATCCCGCTCGTGCTCGGCGGTGACCACAGCGTCGCTGCAGGCAGCGTATCAGCAGTTGCGAGACACTATGCGGATCAGGGCGAGATCGGTATCATATGGATCGATGCCCACGGTGACTGGAACAGCGACAAGTCGACTATAAGCGGCAATATGCACGGGATGCCTTACTCCGCTGTATGCGGATGGGGACCTGACAGCATGATCGATTTCGGACAGGAGCCGCACTTCGTGCCTACAGCTCACTGCGTTCAGGTCGCCGGCCATGACTTCGACAGGGCGGAAGCTGACCGCATGAAGGAAGCCGGCATGAATGTCTTCCCGATGCACGAGATAGACAAGCGCGGGATGAACGAGGTCATGAAGGACGCTATACGGATAGCAGGAGAGGGAACGGTAGGCATACATCTCAGCTTTGATGTTGATGCCATCACTCCTGAGTATGCTCCGGGAACAGGGACTCCGGTCCCGTTCGGCATAACGGCAAGAGAAGCATTCCTTGCTGTAGAGATGATAGCCGCATCCGGCAAGCTGATCAGCATGGATCTTGTCGAGGTCAACCCTATACTTGACGAGAGAAACAAGACGGGCATCCTGGCATCCGAACTCATCCAGCTGGCATTCGGAAAACAGAATTACTGATAATTTTCTGTCACATTCAAAAAAGAACAAGCAAGTGCAATCGCTCATGCAGATCACTCAGGTGAGCTGCGGTGACGATAATAATGCAGATGACAACGGTTACTGCCGTAATAAGGCGGCGGTACCGTTGTTTTTCTGTGAGGTTCAGGGATAAATGGCAGGGACCCTTCAGGCAAAAATACAATAACAGAATTATCGTATTTTTGAAATGGTGAAGTTTTCACCCTTATAAACGCTGTGTTCAAAAATGAATACTTCAAAAAAGCGCTACAACATATTGACACATTTTAGGACCGAGACTACAATATGTAGTGTTCGGAGCGGAATGCAGACGCTTGATGTACGTCTTTTGTGACTCCGGACAAAAGAATCAGACGAAATTACAGCATTTCGTAAAGAAGAAAACAAAGAACGAAAAAAGAACGAAGAAGAGAAGGAAGAACAGATTATGAACACTATCATCAAACGTGACGGGAAAGAAGTAAAATTCGATGAGTCCAAGATCTTCAACGCCATCTACGCAGCCAATAAGGCAGTAGACGGCGAGAAGATGACAAGCATCGATTTTACATATCTGACCAAGAAAGTTGTTGAACAACTGGAAGGAGAGACCTGCACAGTTGAGCAGGTACAGGATATCGTAGAGCAGATGCTCATAAAGTATGACTATGAGAAGACCGCTAAGGCATACATTCTCTACCGTGCTGAGCATGCCAAGATCAGAGAGGCAGAGTCCGATCTGATGAACATCTACAACGAGCTTACATATTCATATTCCAAAGACGCAGACATCAAGAGAGAGAACGCTAACATCGACGGAGACACATCGATGGGAACCATGCTCAAGTACGGTTCAGAAGGCGCTAAATATTTCGTAGATAATTATGTTCTTCCTAAAGATATAGCCAAAGCACACATCAACGGTGACATCCACATCCACGACAAGGATTTCTACATGCTCACCGAGACATGCTGCCAGATCGACCTGATCAAGCTGTTCAAGGACGGCTTCTGCACAGGTCACGGATATCTGAGAGAGCCTCAGTCGATCATGAGCTACGCTTCACTCGCATGCATCGCCATCCAGGCGAACCAGAACGAGATGCACGGCGGACAGTCAGTTCCTAATTTTGACTACTCGATGGCTCCGGGAGTTGCAAGAACATACATCAAGGAGTACTTCTCCGCACTGACTGAGATCATCGCTGCCAAGCTTGACGTTCCTTACGCAAGCGCAAAGGGCATCTGCGAGAAGATCAAGGCAGAGGCACCGGCTCCTACTATCAGCAACACAAGGACATACGGAGACAAGCTCGGAAAGTGGTATGACCAGGCTGACAACAAGTTCGGCATCGACAAGGATGTCCTGATCCACTGCAACGAGCAGGCAGGCGAGGCTGCATGGGCAAGAACCGACAAGATGACCTACCAGGCAATGGAGGCTCTTATCCACAACCTCAATACAATGAATTCAAGAGCAGGAGCTCAGGTTCCGTTCAGTTCAGTCAACTTCGGAACAGATACATCCCCTGAGGGACGTATGGTCATCAAGAACTTCCTGCTTGCAACCGAGGCCGGCCTCGGAAACGGCGAGACACCTATCTTCCCTGTATCGATCTTCAAGGTCAAGGAAGGCATCAACTTCAACGAGGGAGATCCTAACTATGATCTCTTCAAGCTGGCAATAAGATGCAGTGCCAAGAGGCTGTTCCCTAACTTCAGCTTCCTTGATGCACCGTTCAACAAGAAGTTCTACAGAGAAGGCGACTACAATACAGAAGTTGCTTACATGGGATGCCGTACAAGAGTTATGGCTAACAGCCATGATCCAAGCAAGGCTGTAGTATGCGGAAGAGGAAACCTCTCGTTCACATCGATCAACCTGCCTAGACTCGGAATCGAATCGAACAGAGACTTTGACGTTTTCTACAAGAAGCTCGACAACATGCTTGAACTGGTATCGAGACAGCTCCTGCACAGATTCAGGATCCAGTGCAGCAAGAAGGGCCGCAACTATCCGTTCCTTATGGGACAGGGCATCTGGATCGATTCAGACAACCTCGGACCTGATGACAGCGTAGAGGAGGTCCTCAAGCACGGAACACTTTCGATCGGATTCATCGGACTCGCTGAGACAATGAAGGCTCTTACCGGCAAGCATCACGGCGAGAGTGAGGAATCAAGAAAGAAAGCTTTCGAGATCATCAAGCACATGAGAGAGTTCTGCGATAAGAAGAGCGCTGAGACAGGCCTCAACTTCACACTCCTGGCTACACCGGCTGAGGGACTGTCGGGAAGATTCGTCAAGATCGACAGAGAGAAGTACGGCAAGATCGAGGGCGTTACAGACAGAGCTTACTACACTAACTCATTCCATGTTCCTGTATACTATCCGATCGGTGCGTTTGAAAAGCTCGACATCGAGGCTCCTTACCACGAGCTGACCAATGCAGGCCACATCAGCTACGTAGAGCTCGACGGCGATACAGCCAAGAACCCTGAAGCTTTCGAGGCTGTTATCAGACACATGCAGAAGGTCGGCATCGGATACGGCTCAGTCAACCACCCTGTTGACAGAGACCCTGTATGCGGATACACAGGCGTTATAGATGATGTATGCCCGAGATGCGGCAGAAGAGAAGGCGAGCCTGTAACCATCGAGAGACTCAACGAGCTCAGAATGAAATTCCCTAGCGTTCCTGTACCTTGCGACTGCATCCACTAACGGGCAGCCGGCACAAGATACAGTACCGCTCAGCAAAAAATACAACAACATACACAGAATGCACTTCATATAGATCAGGCAAAAGGTTATAATAATGGGGTGGAATCAAACGGAGGTGGAGAGATGAACAATAAGGTCGTAAAGAACGTAAACGGACAGGTAGGCGAAGGCGTAGGATTCGAGAGAATCAGAAGAATCACAGGATATCTCGTAGGAACACTCGACAGATTCAACAACGGCAAGAGAGCTGAAGTAGAAGACAGAGTTAAGCACGGCCTGAGATAATAGACCGAAGAATGTTTACCGGTGTGGGCAGGGCAGTTCCTGCCCGCACTTTTTTTAGAAGCAGATGCGCGGAGCATTAAACTGACATGGAAGACAACAACAGACCTGAAGAAAAAGAGATAAAGAAAACGGGGATGACCCTCAGAGTGTGTGGAGTCGAGCCTGAGTCCATAGTGGACGGCCCGGGCTTCAGATACGTACTTTTCGTGCAGGGATGCCCGCATCACTGTCATGGCTGCCACAATCCTGAATCATGGGATCCGAAGGCCGGTTTTGACATGACGACAGGCGAAGTCTTTGCGGAAATACAGGAGAACCCTCATCTGAGAGGCGTGACATTCTCGGGAGGAGAACCATTTGAGCAGGTGCCTGCTTTGCTCGAGCTGGCTAAAATGTGCAGAGAGGCAGGGCTGTCACTTATGAGCTACAGCGGATACACGCTGGATGAGCTGGAGGCAAGACATGATCCGGATACCGACGAGCTGCTCGGCATGCTGGATGTGCTTGTTGACGGCAGATATGATGAAAAACTGCGCAATCTCACGCTCATATACTGCGGATCAGAGAACCAGCGTGTAATTGACATGAGAAAGACCCGAAAGGCAAGGACCGAAGGCGACCACGGTATAGTCATCCCGTATAAGTCATCGTTTGATGTTGATATAGAGATATGAAACTTGAACTTGTCGCGACTGCGACTTTCGGCCTTGAAGCGGTGGTGCGCCGTGAGATAGAGGCCCTGGGCTACAAGATAATAAAGACAGAGGACGGCCGCGTCACATATCTCGGCGATGAGAGAGCCATAGCGAGGTCCAACCTGTGGCTGAGATCAGCTGACAGGGTGTACGTACGCATGGGCGAATTCAGCGCGGGGAATTTTGAGGAGCTGTTCCAGCAGACCAAGGCTCTTCCGTGGGAGGACATCATTCCGGCGGACGGAAAGTTCCCTGTAGTCGGGACGAGTGTAAAGTCTGCTTTACATAGCGTGCCTGCATGCCAGAGCATAGTCAACAAGGCTGTTGCTGCACGGCTGGGCGAATTCTACTGCATGGAGAGGCTGCCTGAGACCGGCGCTGTGTACAGGATAAGGTTCGCTGCAAACAAGGACCGGTTCCTCATGATGCTGGATACAAGCGGCGACGGTCTCCACAAGAGAGGCTACAGGGTACAGGATGTTACGGCTCCGATGAAAGAGACACTTGCTGCAGCACTGGTGCAGCTCAGCTTCTACAACAGGGACAGGATACTTGTCGACACATGCTGCGGCTCGGGAACGATACTGCTCGAAGCTGCGATGATAGCACGCAATATAGCACCCGGCCTGAGCCGGAATTTTGCCTCAGAGGAATGGGATACCGTACCGAAGGATATCTGGAAGGATGAGAAGAAAAAAGCCTACGAAGCGGCGGATTTTGACTCTGAACTCAGCATCACAGGTATGGATATTGACAGGCGCGCTGTGAAGGCTGCAAAGGAAAACGCCGAGGAGGCAGGTCTTGCGGACGATATGGATATTGTCTGCATGGACATGACAAAATGGGAGCCGGGTGCAGGTATCCCGAAGGGCGTGTCAGCCGATGAACACGGCGTCGTGATCTCGAATCTTCCGTACGGAGTCAGGATCGGAGACAGCAAGGCCAATCAGAAGATATATGAGCACTTCGGAAGGCTGATGAAGGATTATCCGAACTGGTCGTTTTTCCTGATCACTTCGGACAAGGCTCTCGAGAAGGAGATAGAGAAGATCACCGGCAGGAAGGCTGACAGGAGGCGCAAGCTGTATAACGGCATGATAGAGACGCAGTTCTATCAGTATCACGGTGCTAGACCTGCGAAGAAGGACGGCGGGGCCGTGTGAAGCCTTTCGATGAAGGAAAGCTAGGATGTCAGAAGACCTGCTGCGATCAGCATCGGCACGAGGAAGAGGAGGTTTATGAGAGTAAATCCCAGGATGTATCTGAGGGGACTTGAATTCTTCACCTCGGTGTACTTCTTGAACGAGATGAGGTTGGCCATTGAGGCGATGAGAGTTCCGAGGCCGCCGAGATCGGTGCCCAGCGCAAGCAGGAAGTATTCATCCGTGAAACCGGACAGAAGTATCGATGCCGGAGCATTGCTTATTATCTGACTGGCAGCAACGGATACCATCAGTTCATTCCCGGAAACGATCGATGTCAGGGCATCATCGAGCGCCTGTATGCGTCCGAGATTTCCGACGAGAATAAACAGAAACATGAACGTAAAGAGCAGGCTGTAATCAGTCTGCTTTACTGTTTTGCGGTCAAAAACCAGGATGGCTGCCAGAACGGAGGCGAGGGCATAGTAATATCTGAAAAAGCCGAATACCGGAAGAAGACTGACTACGAAAAGCGCTGCATACATCATGATAAGCGAAGTGTCTTTTCCGCTGAACTTTATTTCTTTGCTGTAAGGTCTCTGGATAATAGATTCGTTCTCAATGGTGAACAGGAAGGTGAAAATCACCAGAAGTATGCCTGCCAGCACAAAATACGGCAGCATCATGAAAATAAACTCCACGGCCCCTGTACCGCTGTGCTCATTCATGAGGCCGAAGAGATAGATGTTGTGAGGGTTGCCCACAGGTGATATCATGCTGCCCATGTGGGCGGCGATCGTCTGAAGGGAAAGGACCGGTATCATGTACTTGCGCAGCCCTGCATATTCAAGCACGAATATGGTGAACGGAACGAATGTTATCAGTGCTACGTCATTTGTGATGAAAGGCGAAAAAAGAAAGCACAGGCTGACAAGCACGAGCACGACACTTCTGGCGTGACTGCGTTTCTTCAGAAGCTGCCTGCCGAAATATCTGAATATGCCAAGCTCCCTGAGCCCTGTCATGACCAGCATGAGACACATAAGAGTACTCAGTGTAGACCAGTGTATGTAACCTGCATACTGACGGTCCGGCGGCACGGCAGCCATGGAGACGGCTGCGAGCAGTGCAGATATGACGAGGACGATCTCGTTTTTTACAAATGATCTGATGCGTTTCTGCATGAAAATTTACCCTCTCTCTTTTACCACGCAGTTGCCAATTCTATCACGGAAAAAGCGGAAATGCCACCATGAGAAGGGCGGAAATGCAGTCATTTTCGCTGAGGACTGCGGCAGCCCTTTTGTATGTGATTATGGATATCGTATGTGCTATAATAAATTCCGAAAATGATAACAGTGACAGCAGCGCAATATGCCGGGGTGGTTCACATGACTAAGAAAGATTTCTATTATCCTTCTGCTGACGGAAGGACTAAGATACATGCGATCAGATGGGAGCCGGAAGGGGCACCTGTCGCAATCGTCCAGATCATCCACGGGATGATAGAATTCATCGACAGATACGATGAATTTGCCACATATCTTGCAGAGCACGGATTTCTTGTAACGGGCGAGGACCATCTCGGACACGGAGAGTCCGTCATATCCGACAAGTACCACGGATACTTCGGAGAGAAGGGCAATGAGTGGGTCATCGCAGACATCCACCACCTCAGGCAGATGATGCAGGAGGAATTCCCTGACAAGAAATATCTGATGCTCGGCCACAGCATGGGATCGTTCCTCGTCCGCCAGTACATAACTGAGCAGGATGCGGAATATGCAAAAGGTCTCAGCGGCGTGGTCATAATGGGAACAGGCTGGACACCTAACGCAGTATCCGGAATAGCCAAGACTCTGGCTAAGCTGCTTGGTACTGACAAGGTGGGAAAGACTGCCGAGACGATAGACAAGATGGCATTCGGTGCTTATCTCAAGAAGATAGACAATCCGAGGACAGTGTCAGACTGGCTCACCAAGGATACTGAGATAGTAGACCAGTACAGGGCCAATCCGTGGAACACTTTCCACTTCACACCTAATGCGTACTACCATATGTTCGCAGGCATGCAGAAGGCGCATGACATAAACCGCATGAAGAAGCTGCCTGCAGGACTCCCGCTTCTGTTCACATCGGGTGCTGAAGACCCGGTCGGAAACTGGGGTGAGGGCGTAAGAAAAGCGTTCATGGTATATACCGAGAATACCGAATGCAAGGTGGATATAAGACTGTACGATAATGACAGGCATGAGATCCTGAACGAGACGGACAGAGCCAACGTTTTCGCCGACCTGCTTGCTTTCTTCGAGCACTGCCTCGGAGATTATCAGGAGACCTTCGGAGTCGTACCTATGGATTCCGCATACGAGTCATAATAAGCTGCTTCAATTATTTCACCATGCCGGGAGGCACTGAAGACATGACATATTCAGTTAATATCGCAATCAGAATAGTGACAGCCATAATACTTGCCGTTTTCTTCGGAAGCGGCAGTGTTGTGGCTTTCAATAATATAAGGGCAAAATGGTTCGAGGACTATGATGAGAACGATCCTGCGAAGGAGATAACAGGCACACCGAGAAGGATCCTGCCGCCAAAGCTCGTTGAAGCGGACAATGCCGGAAGGCAGAGGCTTCCGAGTACACCGTGGAAGTACGCGTTTACGGGATATTTCGGCATATGCGGGATATATCTTGCCGTAAGGGGAGGAGGCATAGCATTTGAGATAGCTGTCCTCTGTGTCCTGTTTGTGGTCCTTGAGATGGCCATATCCGATCAGCTGTACAGCGTGGTGCCTGACCAGTTCAGCATCGCTCTTGCCGTGACCTCGATCGCATTCATCACATACCATGAAGAATGGTGGGAGCCGCTGGCCGGAGCCGGACTCGGACTTGCGATTTCTCTGGCTATACTCGGTATAGGGATGCTGCTGTTCAGGTCAGGCTCAATAGGAGGCGCTGATATCAAATTCTTTACCTGCTTCGGCCTTATAGCGGGAAGGCAGGGAATAGTGATAATATACATACTGACGACCCTTCTGTTTGCCGTGCAGTCCGCCATAAGGATCGCGACAGGCAGAGGAACAATTAAGGACAGGGCACCGATGATGCCTGCTGCATGCGCGGCAGTGACGGTGTATTTCATGTTCCTGTGGAACACAGGAGATCTTATATTTCATCTGTAGACAAAATGGGCAAGAATGTACTGATCAGAATAGAATACGACGGGACGAACTTCTCCGGCTGGCAGAAGCAGCCTAAGGCGAGGACTGTGCAGGGTGAGATAGAGCACGTCCTTAAGTACATCGCAATGGAAGACGTCAACATACACGGCACGAGCCGCACGGACGCGGGAGTGCACGCTCTCGGGCAGTGCGCGAGCTTTGACTGGAACTGCAACATGCCTGTAGAGAAGCTGCCTGAGGTAATGAACAGAAGGTTCGGAGCAGGAGGGACCGGAAGGTCGGGAGCTCCGGGGGATATACGTATCCTGTCTGCAGAGGTGATGGATGATGATTTCCATGCAAGGTATTCATGCAGAGGAAAGACGTACAGATACCTCATAGATAAGACAGGTGACATATTCAGGCGGAACTTAGCTTTCCAGTATCCTGATGCGGACAGACTTGATATAGATGAGATGAGAAAGGCTGCTGCACACATAGTAGGAACGCACGATTTCAAGTGCTTTGAGACATCCGGCGGGACACCGAGAGAAACAACAGTGAGAACTGTTTCTTCACTGGAGATATCCGAAGACAGCGAGACCATCACCATAGAGATAACAGGAGACGGGTTCCTGTACAACATGGTCAGGATCATCGTCGGGACGCTCGTGGAAGTCGGCATCGGGAAGAAGGCCGCAGATGACCTGCCTGCGATCATAGAGAGCCGCAGCAGAGGCAATGCAGGATTCACCGCACCGCCGCAGGGACTGTATCTCAAGGAGATATATTTCCTTGAATAATTACTAAGGAGACAGATTTGTACAAGGTAAGTATCGACAGATTTGAGGGACCTTTCGACCTGCTCGTATACCTCCTGGAGAATGCCAGGATGGACATATATGACATAAAGGTCTCGGAAATAACAGAGCAGTACATCAGCTATCTCAAGGAGATGGAGGATCTTAATATTGAGGTGGACACGGAGTTCATCGTGCTTGCCGCTGTGCTCATCAGGCTGAAGTCCCACATGCTGCTGCCTAGAGTCACAGAGACGGGCGAGATAATGATCGAAGAGGATCCGAGAGAGGAGCTGAAGGGCAGACTTCTTGAATATGTGCGGACGAAAAAGCTCGCAGAGATGCTGGCAGAGCGTGAAGAGTACTTCATGGCTGTGCATGAAAAACCTGCAGAGGACATGTCGGAGTATACGGATAATCCGGATGAGATCCTTTCTGTTTCTGACGAACAGATGGTGAACGCCTTCATCATGTTTCTGACACGCAAGAAGAAGGTCGAGGAGGTCTCCGCAAGATACCAGAGGGTAAGGCGGCGCAAGGAGACCATCGAGGCAAGGATAGAATACATGACCGACAGGCTTGAGCGTAAGTTCAGAGAGGGCAAAGGCAGGGTATCATTCACCGAGCTGCTGCCTGAAAAAGCCGACAGGTTCGATATAACTCTCTCGTTCATGTCACTCCTCTCAATGATAAGGAACCAGGGGTATGACGCTGAGCAGAAGGAGAACTTCGGGGAGATAACCGTTAAGAGAAAACTCGATGCGGCCGGAAAGGAGCAGATGGATGTATAGCAGAAAGACGATGAAATCAGCGCTTGAGACGATGATGTTCATGTGGGGGGAGCCTCTTGAAGTAAAAGATGCTGCGGCTGTCCTCGAAGAAGACAAAAGCGTGGTAAGAGAACTCTTCAGAGAGCTTCAGAATGAATATGAGCAGGAAGGACGCGGCATAAGGATACGCGAGGCCGGTGACGCTTTCGGCTACGTCACCCATGTGGAGAACGACATATTCGTCAGAAAGCTGTGCACACCTGTCAGGGTCAAGAGACTGTCACAGGCAGCTCTTGAGGTTCTGGCCATCATTGCCTACAGACAGCCGGTAACACGTTCAGAGATCGATTCGATCAGAGGCATCAAGAGCGAGAGAGTCATCGACGGACTCATCGACAAGGGACTTGTCGAGGTAAGCGGCAGATCAGAGGGCATCGGAAGACCTCTCATCTACGTAACGACACGCGAATTTCTCAAGAAATTCGGTTTTGCATCACTCAAGGACCTTCCTGAGGTACCGGAATACGAGGAACTCAGAAGGACGCCTGATGAAGAGGCCGGATACGGACAGATGATGATCGATTTTGAAGGACAGGAAGAAAACAATGAGAATTAACCAGTATATAGCATCGGCAGGCATCACGAGCAGACGCAAGGCCGATGAGATGATAGAAGAGGGCAGAGTCAGGATCAACGGCGCGGTGCTCCTCAACCCGGGATACCACGTGCAGGACGGCGATGTGGTCGAGGTGGACGGAGCCAGGATACAGCCTGAGCAGAAGAAGGTCTACTATCTTCTGAACAAGCCTGCGGGATATGTGACATCGACAGCTGACAAGGAGGGCCGCCCGGTCGTAACAGATCTGGTGCCTGACAGCGTCAGGGTATTCCCTGTAGGCCGCCTGGACTACAACACAACAGGACTCCTCATCCTTACCAATGACGGGGACCTGTCCAACAAGCTGATGCATCCTTCGCACGGCTTTGACAAGAAGTACCTCGTCAGAGCCAACGGTATCGTGACGCTCGCAGAGGCAAAACGCCTTGAAGAGGGCGTGGATATCGGAGGATTCGTGACATCGCCTGCGGAGGTCCATCTCATAAAGCATGACCGCAATTCCACGATCGCTGAGATCACTATCCACGAGGGGAAGAACCGTCAGGTCCGCCGCATGTTCAAGGCGGTAGGGCATCCGGTGCTTGAGCTGAGCAGGATAGGTCTCGGAAATCTCACGATAGGCAAGCTTGCACAGGGACAGTGCCGCAAGCTGAGCCCTGCGGAAGTGGAATACCTCAAGAGAGTATAGAGAATCAACAGTAACAACGGAGAGCGTGCAATGGGACTCAGTCTTGTCGAAGGAAGACTTTCAGACAGATACAATCATTTTGCAGAATATGAATTCGAATCCTGTCAGGCCACGGATACGAGGCTGATGGGCGTTGTTGCCATGAAGATAACCTGGCGCGGCAGGGACAAGGCCCGCGCAAGATATTTTCAGGTCATCCATCTTGATTACTCGGAGTACGGCATTGACGAGTACCTCGAGTTTGAATGCATCCCGGGAACGGATACATACAAGGACAACAAGGAGGACATGAATTACTACTGGCAGCACTTTACAGGAGTGATGGGCGGCAAAGTCGTCAGCATTCCTGCAGAGACCATGATGAAGCTCATAGAGATGGCGCTGCCGCTTGCTTCAGAGGACATCGACCGTGAATATGACGATGATGAGAACAGGGAGTTCAGGGCATATGCCGTCATGAGGCTCGGGCTCATGAAGAAAGAGCTTGAGAAACACGGATACAGTGCTGAAGGCTGCGGTCCTGAGGCTGCAATGAGAGCGGTCACACCGCAGAAGCTGGCTACCTGTGAGACGATCAATTACTTCATCATGAGACTTGTTGACAGGGACTTCGATGCGGCGGCTATGCTGTCATATATAGACCGCAGCGAACTTGAGAAGAGTGAACTTGCCGAAGCGGGGATACAAACTCTTGTAAGAAGCAGGATAAAGAAGAGCGATCAGGAGAAGGACGTACCGGCAGACGGGAAATCTTTCCCTTACAGATGCAGGATCACAACTCTCGGAAGAGACGGATACTATCATGCTACATTCGTCATATATCTGAGCGGTGACTACAGGTCAAAGGACCCTTTCGTCACGCAGCTTGACATAGGTTCAGTGGTCAGACTGTCTGAGTATGAATCAGCGATCCAGGTGGCGAGGAGAGAATACATCACGGTATTTGAATGTCCGGACAATATTCTCAACGGGTTTGACGGAAGAAACATCGCTCCGCTCATCTCTGCGGATCAGTCGATCGTTCCTAACGGATGGCTATATACCATATACAATAAGGACAACTCACACGTAAACAAGAGCGACTACAGACTTGGAGACGATGTGTACGGGTATGCTCTCCTGTCGATAGGAGGGGAGTTCGTGCTGATGAGCAATGAGATGACAAGGATCAGCATGCTCGATAACGCAACTGCAATGTCATACTATGCACCGTATCTCAAGCTGAGCGGCAGATATATGATAGAGACACCGATTTTCCACACCCTCTGTCATACGCACGGCGCATATTTTGCAGACCTCATCGAGCAGGTACCTGAAAGCTGATGCTCTTTGTCTGATCACTCAAAAAAGACAGCAGGGCATATGCAAAAAAACAAAACACTTAACACAAAAAAATTATCGGGTAGGTTTTGTTCGTTTTTTGAAGAGGAATTTTTCAACACGACGCAAAGTGCTGAAAATCGCTATGATGCAGAGCTTTTCCACATGGTTTGTAAAAATCGTATACATTTTTATCCACTTATCCATGTGGAAAACTCCGGGCTCTGAAACGTTGAAATTTCAACGTTGAAACGGTTTTTATCCATATGTCAACAGGATTTATCCACAATTTTCAAGAAGATGAAAAGACGGATTTTGTTCGATTTCGTGAAACGTTTTTAAAAATCCGTGAAACACGCAGAAAGAAGGCACTCTGAGACTATGAGCAGGATTTACAGAGCAGATCAGTACGCAGTGACCTGCGTCACAAAAGTAAGTGAAGTACAAGAAAAGAACGGGCTGGATATCATTTCATGTGATGATTCCGTATTCTATCCGGAAGGCGGCGGGCAGCCCAGCGACACAGGAACAGTCTCTCTCGGAGACAGGCTGTTTGAAGTAACATCTGCACACGACAGCAGCCTTGAGGGACCTGTGTGGCATTATACTGATGCGCCTGCAGGGACATTCCATGAGGGTGATGAAGTTACTCTGACCATAGACTGGGATGCGAGATTTACTAACATGCAGAGACATCTCGGTGAGCACATGCTGAGCGGAGCATTCCACACGCTGTTCGGCGGCGTGAACAAAGGATTCCATATGGGAGAGGACTATATCACCATCGACATAGATCTTGACGGCAGGATGCTGACTGAGGAGGAACTTGACCTCGCAGAGAATATGGTCAACAGTGCTGTATGGGCAGATCTTCCTGTCACAGTCACATGGTTCGATGACTATGAATCCTCACTCGCCCTTCCTGTCAGGAAGCAGGTACCACATGAGGGCAGGGTCTCTGTCGTCACAGTAGGTGATCCGGAGGATCCTTTTGACTGCATTGCCTGCTGCGGGACACATCCGTCCTCAACCGGACAGGTCGGACTGATTTCACTGTATAAATGCGAACCCAACAAGGGCATGAACAGGGTGTTCTTCGACTGCGGAAAGAAGGCACTGGATAAACTGACCGCAGATTCCGCGGTCCTTGCCGGTGCGGCCAGGAGATATTCCTGCAGTCCTGCCGATCTCCCTTCAAGACTGGACAGTGAGGCGGAGACCATAAGTGCCCTCAAGGGAAGGTTAACTGCTTTTGCTTCGTATGTTTCTGAAAAGGAAAAGGAACACATACTTGAAAGCATTGCTGAAAAGAGCTGCAGGTCTTTCACATACTCCACGGAACTTCTCAGCACAGACGAGCTGCTCAAACTCGGCTTTGCGGTAATAAATGAAGCTGAAGGGATCCTTCTCATCCTGATGCAGCCTGCAGACAGGACATGCCTGCTGCTGTCATCCGGCGAGGTGAAGTGCGGACAGTTCGTCAAGGAGAACGCAAAGGCGTTCAACGGACGCGGAGGCGGAAGAGACGATAATGCCAGAGCGGTCTTCACAGAGACCAGGGATATGAAGGCCTTTGCCACTGCGGCTGCCGAAGTGGTAAAATAACATCAGAGAACAGCAGGAGAAGCGGAAGCCTGCACTGTAACGGGAGGAGATAAAATGCTGGATCATAAGGTGGTAATAACAATAGACAGAGAGTTCGGAAGCGGCGGACACGAGGTAGGAAGAAGACTTGCCGAGAGACTCGGGATCCCTTTTTATGATGACGAGATCATTACAAGAGCAGCTGCCAATACCGGCTACCATGAGGAGTATATCAAGGCCAATGACGAGAAGGCTCCTGACTATACGATTTCCTCTCTCTTTACCGGTATCGACACATTCCAGCCTTCACCTTTCTCAAGGATCCAGGAGGAGGAGTTCAGGATCATAAGAGAGATCGCACAGGAAGGCAGCTGTGTCATCGTCGGAAGGGCCGCTGACTACATTCTCAGCGAAGAGGACCATGTGAGCATTTTCATCTTTGCGCCTATTGAAGAAAGAGTTAAAAGAAATCTCGAAGTGGCCAAGACCAGATTTCCTGATGAAAATGCCGATGCCTATGCAATGGAGAAGAAGGTCAGGCAGATAGACAAGCAGCGCCGCAGATACTATGAGTTCTATACGGACAACAAGTGGGGCGGACGTGATGTCTATGATCTTCTTATCAACACAAGCCGTGCAGGCGTCGAGGGTGCAGTCGACATCATTGAGGCATACATAACGGGCGGCAAGGGCAAGGATCTCCTGTCGGATGTACCTTTCCTGCCTGAAAAATAATCAGATAGAGTGCGGGAGAATAGTGATCAGCTTTTCTCCCGTTTTTCGATTGACATATATTTCAGACTGACTATAATAGATAACAGCCTTATTAAGAGCGAGGGAGGGAATGGGCCCTGTGATCTCGCGGCAACCTCACCCGGTGGTGAAGGTGCCAATTCCCACGGGGAGCAGCCATTCCCCGGCAGATGAGGTAAGGGTATCTCTCTGCGCGCGGCAGAGGGATTTTTTTATGGCTGAGAACGGAGATTTAATACACATGAGAAGACTTTTTACATCAGAATCGGTAACAGAAGGTCATCCTGACAAGGTATGCGATCAGGTATCAGATGCGGTGCTTGATGCCATTCTGGCGCAGAATCCAAGGGCACACGTTGCATGCGAGTGCGCTACCAAGACAGGATTCCTGATGATATTCGGAGAAGCCTCCGGAAATTTTGACGTGGATTATGAGGCTATCGCGCGCAAAACGATCTGTGAAATCGGATATGACAATGACGATGTGTGCTTCAACGGCAATACGTGCGACATCATCGTTCACATGGAAGAGCAGTCCGCGGACATCGCAATGGGCGTAAACGAGTCATACGAGAGCAAGGAAGGCAGCCAGAAGGGCGAGGATGCACTTATCGGAGCGGGAGACCAGGGCATGATGTTCGGTTATGCCTGCACTGAGACCAGTGAGCTCATGCCTATGTCGGCACAGCTTGCGCACAGCATGGCTAAGAGACTTGCTGCAGTAAGAAAGGACGGCACTCTGCCGTATCTCGGACCTGACGGTAAGACACAGGTCACAGTCGAGTATGATGACGGTGAGATCGTAAGGATCGATACTGTTGTCGTATCCACACAGCACAGCGCAGATGTCAGCCTGGAGCAGGTAAGAAAAGACATGATGGAGTACGTTATCAAGCCTGTCGTTCCTGAGAACATGATGGACGGAGAGACCAAGTTCTATGTCAATCCTACAGGCAGATTCGTCATCGGCGGACCTATGGGAGACTCCGGACTTACAGGAAGAAAAATCATCGTTGACACATACGGCGGACACTCCTCACACGGCGGCGGAGCTTTCTCGGGCAAGGATCCTACGAAGGTGGACAGATCGGCTGCTTACATGGCACGCTACATCGCTAAGAACGTAGTAGCAGCAGGGATCGCTGACGTATGCGAGATCCAGCTTGCATATGCGATCGGCGTTGCCGAGCCGGTATCCGTAAGCGTTGACACATTTGGAACAAGCCTCTTCAGCGATGAGAAGATCGCAGTACTGATCTGCGAGAACTTTGACATGAGACCGGCTGCAATCATCAGAAAGCTTGAACTTGATAAGCCTCAGTACAGACAGCTTGCAGCATACGGACACATGGGCAGAACTGATCTCGACGTTAAGTGGGAGAAGACTGACATGGCTGACGTTCTCAAAAGAGCGATCAGCGGAGCAAGCGACAAGTAAGGTTTCCTTCTGATCATACGGCGTTGCCGTATGGACGGAAACCTTCTAATTCGCTCCACAAGGTCGCGAATTAATTGGCAACCTTAATCATACGGCGCTGCCGTATGGACGGAAACCTTCTAATTAGCTCCACAAGGTCGCGAATTAATTGGCAGCCTTAATCATACGGCAGGGAGAATCTAATCAATGTCTTATTTTGAGAAAGTTTCATATGAACAGTGGAAGAAGGACTGCGGCATCAAGGGGCTTCCGGACAGGGAGCTCAGAGAGTGGTATGACGCCATTAAGCTGCCAAAACAGGCAACAGCATCATCTGCAGGCTGTGACTTCTTCATGCCGTTCAATCTGAACTTTGAACAGGGCTCGAGATTCAGGATCGCTACAGGCATCCGCTGGGTCACAGACAGAGAAGGTGCGGACAGAGGCAAGGTGCTTATGATAGTTCCGAGGAGCGGCCTCGGATTTAAATACGGCATCAGGCTGACCAATACGGTGGGCATAATCGATGCTGATTACTGCGACTCGGACAATGAAGGCCATATTATAATCAGCATGGATAACCCGTCAGAGCAGACAGTTCCTCTGCCTGAGGGCAAGGCATTCGCACAGGGACTGGTAGTAAGCTACGACATCCCTGAGGGAGCAGAGTCTGATGAAGCAAGGTCAGGCGGCTTTGGCAGCACGGACCGCAATACCGGTAAATAAATGAGCAGACAGAACAGCAGGAACATAATTGAATATGCAGATGCAGTCATCGTGGGGGCAGGTGCTTCAGGACTTGCTGCTGCAATAGAACTCAGGATGAATGATCCGTCACTGAGCGTAGTGATCATTGAAAAGAATGATGTGCCTGCACGCAAGATTAGAGCTACCGGAAACGGCCGCTGCAACATCACGAACCGCAACGCAGAAGGCTACACGGAGATAATGAAGTTCTTCACTTCAATAGGACTGGTAACAAGAACGTATGAGAACGGCCTTGTATACCCTTATTCAGAGTCAGCGGCTGATGTCGCTGAGCTCCTCATAAGCAGGGCGCATGAACTCGGGGTAAGGATCATAACAGATGCAGAGGTCACCTCGGCGGGCGCATCAGGAGACTACCGTTTTGCAACTTCCTTTAAACTGAAGACTCCGGCCGGAAGAAAATCTCATACTATCGCATCCGCTTATCTTATCCTGGCATGCGGAGGCAAGGCCGGTCCGACCTTCGGCACTACGGGAGACGGGTACAGTATCGCCAGGAGCCTGGGACACAGCATAGTGACTCCTGTGCCTGTGCTCACACCTGTGGAATGCAGGGAATGGGGCAGCAGGGATGATAATGATGCAGTGTGTCTGGCAGGTACAAGGACAAGGGGTACGGTCACTCTCATAAAGAATCCAGATGAGGATGCTGCCTCTTCCGGTGACGGAGCAGAGCTGTTCAGGGAGACAGGAGAGATACAGTTCACAAAATACGGCCTGTCCGGAATCTGCATCTTCAATATGACCAGACATATGAGATATGACAGGTCAAGAGGTGAGAGCCTTGAAGACTTTACTGTCAGTGCGGATCTTTTCCCTGACGGAGACATAGCTGAATATCTGAGAGAGAGGAAGAAGCATGCTTTTCCGGGAGAGAAGACTGCTGATGTCCTGAGGACTGTCCTCAAGGAAAACATAGCCCGGTACATACTTAAGAGGGCGTGCGGTGAAGCATGTGATGAGCATCTTGCTGAAAAAGATGTCAGAGATCTCGGAGATGCTGACATACTCGCGATATCCCATCAGGTGCACGGACTTACGTTCCACCCTCAGAGACTAAAAGGCTGGAAGGAAGCACAGGCGACATCAGGCGGAGTCAGCCTGGATGAACTTGATCCCGTCACAGGCGGGTCGCTTATTACCGGAGGCCTGTTCATAACAGGAGAACTGGCAGACCGTGATTACATGTGCGGAGGGTTCAACCTCAGCAATGCATGGCTGACCGGAATCGTGGCAGCTCATGCTATCCTGACACCTGGCAGTCAGAACTGAGATTTATAATTAGCGAAAACAGTCGCAGCCCGCTTCATGCGGGCTGTTTTCGTGTATAATGTACGCATGGAATACAGAATTAACGAGATAAAAACAGACATAGATGTTCCGGCGGCTGAACTGCCCGGGATGATCGCCCGCAAGGCGGGAATCAGGCCTTCAGATATCTCCTGCTGGGAGATAAGGCGCAAGTCGGTGGACTCGAGGAAAAAGCCGCATATACAGTTTGTATATACGGTGGATTTTGTTACAGAAAAAAAGATAAAGCGCAAGGTAAACGGCCTGGCACAGGTCGACAAGGAAAAGGAAAAAGTCACTCCTCCTGAACCCGGTGATACTGTGATGAACGGAAGACCGGTCATAGTCGGAGCCGGTCCGTGCGGACTCTTTGCGGGTATTGAGCTTGCGAAGCTCGGATACAGACCGCTGATCATAGAGCGGGGGCCATCAATGGATGAAAGAGCTGCAGCCGTTGAGAGGTTCAGAGAAGAAGGCGTGCTTGATCCCGATGCCAACATGCTCTTCGGCGAAGGCGGGGCAGGTACCTTCTCTGACGGCAAGATAGGAACCGGCATAAAGGACAGCCTCATAAGGCAGGTGCTTGCCGAGTTCCGCGATGCAGGTGCCGGTGATGAGATCATGTACCTTGCAAAGCCTCATATTGGAACTGACGTCCTAAGGACCGTAATAGTCAATATACGTAATAAGATAAAATGCCTCGGTGGTGAAGTCAGGTTCAATACCAGACTCGACTCACTCATAGTGCGGGACGGCCGACTCAAAGGGATCAATGTAACTTGTGTCAAAGGTGAGAACGGAAAAGACACACGCACTGATGGGGCTGAAACAATAGAAACAGATACGCTGATTCTGGCCGTCGGACACAGCGCCAGGGATACTTTTGCCATGATAAATGCCACAGGCATCGAAATGCAGCAGAAGCCTTTCTCAATAGGAGTAAGGATGGAGCATCCGCAGGCAGTGATCGATGCCGCCCAGTACGGACCTGAGAATGCAGTACGTGTGGCGGATGCGGTCATGGCTGAGAAGAAGACAGGCCTCCTTCCGCCAGCTGACTATAAGATCAACTACAGGGCTTCCAACGGACGCGGAGTGTACTCTTTCTGCATGTGCCCGGGAGGTGAAGTTGTCGTATGCACTACGGCTGAAGGCGAAGTGTGCGTCAACGGCATGAGCAGGCGCAGAAGGGACAGCGGGACTGCCAACAGCGGCATTCTATGCGACGTAAAGACGGAAGACTTCGGCTCGGATGATGTACTGGCCGGCGTGAGATTCCAGGAAAAGTATGAAAGACTTGCCTTCGTAAACGGAGGGGGAGATTTCACTCCGCCGAGGTGCAGCATGAAGGACTTCCTTGAAGGAGAATCCCGGCAGGCCCGGAGCGTAATTGACTCGCTTCCTGAATTTGCGTCGGAAGCACTGCGCGAAGCCGTACCGCATTTTGCCCGCAGAATACACGGCTATGATGACCCGGACGGGGTCGTCACAGCAGTTGAGACCCGGAGTTCTTCTCCTGTACGGATAGTGAGAGGAGATACAGGCGAGAGCAGCATAAGCGGGATCTACCCCGCCGGAGAAGGCGCCGGTTATGCCGGAGGTATCACATCTGCGGCATGCGACGGCATCAGGGCTGCATGGCACATCGTTGAGAAATATGCGCGTCCGGAGTAATATATACACATGGGAAGGCACCTTAAAGGCTGCATGGCAGCATTCATCAGGCAGCACAGGATAACAGGAAAGGAAAGACCATGGCAACAGTAGAAGAGCTTGTAAAGCAGTATGATACAGACCCTGAACTTAAGAAGGAAGTAGATGCTATCCTCGCTGACGGCAAGATCACTATGAAGGAGTTCCTGACATTCGCGGGCGATCATGATGTCGATGTCTCACTTAAGGACATGCCTAAGATCATAGCAGAGGCGAAGAAGCTGGGACTCATTAAGTAGCAGCTGATCAGAAACATCCGTATCGTTCCGCATATTTAGTTGCGGGATAATTTCGGGACGTTTTGTACCGTTTTTTCAGACAGCACATGATACTATCATATCGCGGTGGTATTATAGTGCTGTTTTCTTGCGGATGCTTTTCCGCGGAAGAAAATCAGTATGAAACGGGGGACCGGAGTTGAAAAAAATAATATCGAAGGCTGTATACAGAATCATCCGGTTCTTCATATGGCTTTTCTATCCTGAGATAAAGGCGGAAGGAACCGGCAATCTTCCTGATGAGGCATTCATTGCTGTCGGGAATCATGCCAAGATGAACGGACCTATCTCGTGTGAACTGTATTTTCCGCGTGAGCACTGCACATGGACGGCAGGTCAGATGATGAAACTCAGAGAAGTCCCTGATTATGCATACACGGACTTCTGGGGAGAGAAGCCTGCGTATATCAAATGGGCATTCAGGATACTTTCGTATATCATAGCGCCGCTTGCTGTCTGCATATTCAACAATGCAAAATGCATAGGCGTTTACCATGATACAAGACTTCTGTCAACATTCAGAGACACGGTCAGAAAGCTTGAGGAAGGGACGAACATCGTCATCTTCCCGGAGCACAACGTTCCGTACAACAATCTTGTATGGGAGTTTCAGAACAGGTTCGTCGATGTGGCGAAGATGTATTACCGCAGGACAGGAAGGGAAGTCTGCTTTGTCCCGATGTATACTGCGCCGAGACTTGAGAGGATGTATTTCGGCAAGCCGGTAAGATATGATCACACTGCACCGGCGGAACAGGAAAGAGCGCGCATAAGCAAAGCAATGATGGACGGCATAACCGAGATTGCCGTGCGCCTTCCTGAACATACAGTGGTCCCGTATCCTAACATACCTTCAAGGGAATATCCTACTAACAAGGAGCTATCAGTTAATGAGCAGGTTCGGTTCGAACAGCTTCAGTATGAATAGAAGGAAATTCAGGGAGCCTGAAGTGGATTACAGGGAGTTCAGATTATCCCGTCTGAACGAGCCCCGTTTTTCGCATATAAAGCTTCTCGGCGGATGGGTGGTATATCTCTCGCTTTTCTTCATTACGGAGAACTTCATCCCATACAGCAGCTGCCACGTGATACACTGCGCACTCGACGACATGATACCGTTCAATGAGTGGTTTCTGCTGTTCTATTGCTTTTGGTTTGTGCTGCTGATACTTTCACTTCTTTACTTTTTCCTGTATGATATAGACAGCTTTAAAAGGCTGCAGATATTCATAATGATCACGCAGGCAGTCGCAATGACTGCTTATATACTGTACCCGAGCATACAGACCGGAAGACCTGAAGTGATGCCGAGGGACAACTTCCTGTGCGATCTTGCGGCATTCATATATGCATTTGATACACCGACCGGCGTATGCCCGTCGCTGCATGTCGCATACTCAATGGGAATAGCATCTGTATGGTGCAAGAAGAAAGATGTCACGCTGGCATGGAAAGTCTTCGTAGTGATATCGGTCATCCTGATATCTGTCTCTGTGGCTTTCGTAAAACAGCATTCGGTGATCGACATTGCAGCTGCTATCCCTGTAGGACTGCTGGCTGAATATCTGATATACGGAAGAGGGGCTGCCGTAAGGAGGAGGCTCTTCAGGAGAAAGATAAGACATTTTGCCCTGCATATGCAGGCCCTGAGATAGAGGTTCCGATGAAGGATAAACTAAGACAGAAAAAATGGTATCCATATGCGGTCGCTGCATGTATTGCAGTGGCCTTTTACGTTATTCTTACCCACCTCGGATCAATTACATCCGGACTTCTGACATTTATCGGATACTTCGATACGGTGATCCTGGGATGCGTCATAGCATATATCATGAATCCTCTTGCAATGCTGTTCGAAAGGACTGTCTTTGCAAAGGTAGGACAGGGCAAGCTGAAGTGGTCCCTGTCCATCGGATCGGCAGTCATACTTCTGATTCTCATGCTCGGATTCCTGCTCAGGACGCTTATTCCTCAGCTGATGGACTCTCTCATTATGCTGGTCAGCAATATGGATGTCTATCTCGCGTCGCTCCATGACCTGATCGATAAATGGGGGCTGTCCGAAGTACTGAGGTCGGATAAGCTGTTTGACTCATCAGAGGATGTAGTAAGAAGGGTTCAGGCATATTTCAGTCAGAACGCCGAAACATTAATGGATGCATCGGCTGCCGCAGGCAGGAGCCTGGTAAAATGGGTCATTGCGTTCGTTCTTTCAGTCTATCTGCTGTCTGCCAAGACCGGCATCAAGAACGGATTCAAGCATCTTCTCAGTACTCTGATGCCTGAGAAGAGATTCAACAGCTTTGTGAGCTTCATAAGCCGCTGTGACAGGATCCTTGTCAGCTATATAGTATCCAGCCTCATTGATGCGATAATCATCGGGATCATCAATCTCATATTCATGAGCATAATGGGAATGGAATATGCCGGCCTCATATCAGTAGTCGTGGCAGTGACCAATCTGGTGCCGACCTTCGGACCGATTGTCGGCGGAGCAGTGGGAGGTCTGATACTTCTCCTCGTCAAGCCGCTTCATGCCATTATATTCATCATATTCACGTTCATACTTCAGTTTATCGACCCGTATTTTATCAAACCGAGACTGTTCGGCAATACGCTCGGTGTTTCGGGCCTGCTGATCGTTATATCAGTCCTGGTATGCGGAAGGATGTTCGGAGTTGCCGGTATCCTTATTTCGATCCCGCTGGCGGCTATCCTCAGCTTTGTCTACAAAGAAGCCCTTCTTCCTGCTCTGGAAAGAAGGGCAGCCAGAAGAAAGGCTGAAGCGGTACAGTAGTTCCGTATGCTGCGGAGGTATTCACATGTATCATGTTAAAAATGACAAGAGGTGCATCAGATCAGCTGAATCTATTATGAAGGCGCTTGAGAAGCTGATGGCTAAGAAATCATTCATGGATATCACCGTAACGGATATCCAGAAGACAGCCGGCATAGGAAGATCAACGTTTTACAGACTCTTTGATACCATAGATGATGTCGTGACATACATGGTGGACAGGGAATTTGAGGAGATCGTGCGCGGATTCAGCATGATGAGCATAAGGGAATTCACCATAGACTGTCTTAGCGGTGTGATTGAGCGTGGTGACATTCTGATAGGCATCCTCTCTTCAGGAAGATCCGAACTTGTCACCAGGTCTCTCAGGGAGAACCTTCACAGAGCTGCTGAAGAAGCGGGAGAGGCTGATGAAACCGGTCTCCAGTACAGATTCGCGATTTTTGCGAGTGCCTGCATATCTGTTATCAGAGTGTGGGATGAGAATGGAAGAAAAGAGAGCATAGAAGAGCTCGCTGACTACATGCAGAAATATCTGGATTTCAGCAGGCTCACATAAATAGCGGAGGTATCTTCATTATTACGTTATAAAAAAGGACTATGCATATCCGTTGTGGATATGCATAGTCCTTTTGGATTGTATCAAGGTTGTCCTTAAGCCTCGGCTCTTGCCATTGCTTCTTCGAAGTCCTTTGTTCCTCTGAATACTTCGTTGGAATATGGATTCTTGCCCATTGCGATGGAGCGCTTGATGATTACTGCGATGCAGATAACGTTAGCTGCGATCGCTGCCATAGCGACAACGCCCTGTGCTCTCGGATCAGCGTGGATGCCCATTGAAGAGATGATCTCTCCAGCCTGAGCTGTTTTGCCTGCGCCTGCATTGTAGAGATCGATTGCCTTAGCATAGAGATCCATTGTTGTTACGCCGTTTTCCGTAGCACCGCCGTATACTGAAGGCAGAGCTGCGGCAAATCTGCTGCTGAGCTGGAATGCAGGAACGACCTGCGCCCACATGCACCAGATTGCGAGGGTGTTGGCTCTGTTCTGAATCCAGCCGCCCTTGTTCCAGAGTGCGTTGGCGAATGTCGGTGCCAGCAGAAGTGCTACGCCGCAGTACCATGTATGTGTCGGCAGGTTGACGTATGTGTACTCGAAGTTCCAGATGTCATATGCAACGATGAACCATGGCCGCCATTTGAACCACGCTTTCTTGCCGAGGCCCCACTTGTACTTGATCATCATGAAACCTACGCAGCCGATGTCAGCAGCATAGAGCTTGAAGTAATGGAACCATCCGTCCATGAATGCTACTGTAGGGTTTTCTTTTCCTCCGAACATACCCATATGCGCGAGGATGAAGTAGAGTGTCAGAATAGCCGGGATGATAACGAAAATGATCATTCCGCCGGTCTTGGTTCTTCTTCCGAGTTCGTTCATGACGATCAGTCCGACGAAGACCAGTACCCAGCCAATGATCTGCATAACAGCATGTTCACTGGGTTAGTCAACGGCAATCTGATATTTTCATAACAAATAAGAAAAGTCCTGCAAATATTGTCAGAAGGGCAGGACAGCAGGAGGGTTACAGCCAAATCAAAAGCGGTCCGGCTGCAGCGCGTACCGCTCAGGTTCATTTTTTATTCAATTACCGGAAATCATATCAGAGACCCATAGACTCTCTTATGCCATACAGGCCTACAGGCTGCGATGCCATCCATCTGCACGCATTGACTGCTCCCTTGGCACAGCCTTTCCAGTTGAGGCAGTGGTGGGTTATCTCGAGCCTTTCACCTTCGCCGAAGAAGAATACAGTGTGGCTGGAAGGGGTGTCTCCGCCGCGGATAGCGTGGAATGTGACTTTGCCTTCTTCTCTCGGATGTCTGCCCTGAGGACGTCCGTAAACAGCATCGCTGACGAGATCCTTTCCGACAGCTTCGCCCATGCTTTCGATGAGCTCTCTTGCTGTACCGCTCGGAGCATCAAGCTTCTTGTTGTCGTGCATGTCGACGATCTCGATGTCAGTCTCATCATACAGCTCCTGAGCTGCTTCCATGAGGAGCTTTCTCATGACATTGACCATTCTGTCTGTGTTTGCAGCAATCATAATAGGGATCTCAGCTGCAGCCGCTTCCAGACGGGCTCTCTGCTCTGCGCTGAAACCGGTGGTGCCGACTACGAGCGCTTTCTTATGTCTGATACAGGCATCCAGAACTTCCATTCCGAGTTCAACAGTAGAGAAGTCGCATACTACATCAGCCTGATCGATGACTGACTCGATGTCGTCAACTACAGGTGCACCTACCTGTGAGCCTGTCATTGCGACTTCGCCGATATCCTTGCCGATATAGTCTCTGCCGGCAGGACCTATACCTGCAACTATCTCAACATCGTCTCTCTTAGCTGCATCAGCTACGATAAGGCTTGCCATTTTGCCCCTAGGGGCTGTGATTATAAGTTTCATCTTCTGGTTGCTCCTTCCGTTCTATACGTGGTCCACATTGAAATCGAGCACGATCTCTTCGATAGCCGGTTCAAATCTTCTGAGCTTAACACCGGCTGCCTGCAGCATCATCTTGGATGCCTTGGTAGCAGGGGTGTCTGCGTACTTGTCAGAAAGATATACGACTTCGCTGACTCCGGCCTGGATTATGGCCTTGGCGCACTCATTGCAAGGGAAGAGGGCGACGTACAGTCTTGAACCTCTGAGCGACTTGCCTGATGCGTTGAGTATCGCATTCAGCTCGGCATGTACTACAAACGGATACTTGGTGATCTCGCCTTCACGGTCCCACGGGAACTCGTCATCAGAGCAGCCCTGAGGGAATCCGTTGTAACCGGTTGTAAGTATCACGTTACTGGCATCTACGATGCATGCGCCGACCTGGGTGTTGGGATCCTTGCTTCTTCTTGCTGCCAGAAGGGCTACTCCCATGAAGTATTCGTCCCACGAAATATAGTCTTGTCGTTTCATCCCGGTATACCATTCTTTCTTAATATAAAGCAGTGTGTCCACTGCGATTGTACAACTCTTCGGGCGATCGTTGCAAGCCTTGCGAAAGGCGGCTTGCGCAGGCGCCGGATTCCTTGAATTTCTTGTATTTCACGCGATATTGATGTATAATTCATTGTCTATGGCTTAATTGAGAACCGGGCACATCATGCAATATGAAATCAACGGTACCCGGTGAAGAAAGAAAATGAGAAACAACACTTGCTTATATACGGAAAAAAAGTCAAATACGGTAAGACATGCATGCAGCATGCTGGCAGCACTCATCATGGCGATGGTCATGATGATATCCATGACAGCAGCTGTTTTTGCTGATGCAGAAGGATCGGATAACAACCTGCACCAGAGTCAGGGCCTGGAAGGCGGCGCCTACGAGGTCACCCGTCTGGAAATGAAGGCATCAGTGGGAAAGGATCATTCCTATGATGTAACTGAAGAGATCACTGTCAATATCCCGCAGACCCTTCACCAGATCGAGTTCGCCATCCCGAGCGGATCATTCAGGATGAGAGGCCTTACAGTCGACGGAACTGCATTTGCTTCAAACATTTCATCATCAGGGAGTTCAGTAAAAATCGTGGACCAGCAGGCTCTGACTACCGGGATCCATACATATACGATCAGGTACAAGATCCTTGAGTTCGCTGACAGAAACACTGCGAAAGACATATTCTACTTCAATGTGCTTCTGCCTGAGTGGAAACAGCCTATCGGCGAGATGCATGCACAGATCACCTTCCCTGATGATTTCCCGGTAGACGATATCCAGCATTATGCCGGCCAGTTCGGAGCGGAGGATACGGAGAACCGTCTTACATACAAGACAGAAAAATCATCAGGGAGCTTCAGTGTATCAGGCAAAAGGATCCCTGAGAACTACGGACTTTCACTCAGGGCGGACCTGCCTGACGGCTACTGGGAGGGTGCCCTTGACGGAGTCTGGGCGATCTTTGCCATGATACTCGTTATGGGAGCGTGTGTTCTGGTGATGCTGGTCCTGTGGCTCATAGGCGGCAGGGATCCGAGAATAAAGAGAAAACCTCAGACACGTCCTATAGAAGGCGTTTCCCCGGTGGAACTCGGTTACGTATTCAATAACAGTTTTGACGGGAGAGACCTCGTCAGAATGATCATATATTTTGCTATAAAGGGCTATCTCAAGATCAGCGAGTATGAGCCGAAGAGGTACAGGCTGATCAGAAAGAATGACCCTGACGGTGAAGAGAAGCTTCTCAGAAATGCTTACGGGATACTCTTTGAGGATGTATATAAGGGAAGAGCTCTGGAAATGGATGATCTCGGGGAGAGGCTGTACAGGATCGAGAACGCTATAAGAGACGATATAGCAGCCGGATTCTCAAGCAAGGACACTCAGGCTTACACACCGCTCTCAAGGGCGTTCAGGGCTGTATGCATAATTCTTACGGGAGTGTCAGCTGCAATTGCCAACGGACTCAAGTACAGCTACCAGTATGTGGACGTGAATTATGTCGAGTCGGCTTTCATAGGTGCTGCAATAATGGCCATGACGGCGCTTCTGTGCATCGCCGTGGACCGGAGAGATTCTTCATCAGGAGAGACCGGACGCACCATGGAAATCATCACCGGATCGATACTCGCAGGCATGATCATATACTTTGCGGTCAGCATCATCGGTTCAACAGGACATATCCTGGCAGGTATCATAGTTGCCGCGCTGTGTGCAGCGGAAGTATTCCTCGCTGTCATCATGAGGGCGAGAGGCAAGGGCAATTCTGTTCTCATGATGAAGCTGAGACAGCTCAGGAGATTCATAGCACACCCTACACCAAAGGAGCTGCTGGAGAACTATCTCGCGGATACCGGCTACTACTACGACATGCTTATTTATGCTCTTACATTCGGATCAGAGGAATCATGGGCAATATCATTCCTCACTCTGGATGTGCCGGAGCCTGAATGGTATTCGGATGATATAGAAGGACACGCCTTCTCCAACCTGAGAGAAACGCCTACCACGGTAGATTACGCAAGAGACATAAGATCCTTCGTAAGAACGGTCGAGGGCGCTTATGACGAGATGCTGAGAAGGATGCACAGAAGATAGTGCATAGATAATTATTGGGATCAGAAATAATAACAGGAAAGACAGGAACAGAATGGCAGACAATCAGAAGATAATCAACATAGCAGTTATTGCACACGTAGACGCAGGCAAATCCACTCTCGTGGATGCTCTGCTGGCACAGTCGCATGTATTCCGCGACAACGAGCAGGTAGTCGACTGCGTCATGGATTCTGACGCGATCGAAAGGGAGAGAGGCATCACGATCTACTCCAAGAACTGCTCGATAATGTACAAGGACTACAAGATCAACATCGTGGATACTCCGGGACACGCCGACTTCAGCTCGGAAGTAGAGCGTATCATGAAGACTGTGGATACCGTTATCCTGCTTGTTGACTCCAGTGAAGGACCTATGCCGCAGACGAGATTCGTGCTGAACAAGTCGCTGCAGCAGGGCATCAATCCTATTCTGTTCATCAACAAGATAGACAAGAAAGATGCAAGGATCGATGAAGTAGTCGATGAGACTTATGAGCTCTTCATGGACCTTGAAGCCAATGATGACCAGCTCGATTTCCCGATCCTGTACGGCATAGCCCGTCAGGGAATCGCTGTCAATGATCCTTCAGAGGTGGAGGGCATTACCATCGGTGACGGACAGACCAAGATCAAGAAATCGCCTAAGGGATACGGAGGACTCAATATCGAGCCGCTTCTGGAGTGCATCGTGAACCACTGCGATCCGTATCCTGCAAGGGACGAAGAGCCGCTGCAGATGCAGGTTTCAACTCTTGCATATGATGACTATATCGGCAGACTCGGTATCGGAAGGATAACAAGAGGTACCATTAAGGAAGCCCAGATGGTCGCTGTTACCAAGGAAGACGGCAGCGTCAGCAGAAACAAGATCAATCAGGTATTCGTTTATAAGGGGCTCAGCAGAGTGCCTGTAAGCGAGGCAAGAAGCGGAGACATCGTAGTTGTATCCGGCATATCGGACATCTCCATCGGAGAGACTATCTGCGATCCTGACAATCCGGAATCACTCGGAACCATCCACATCGAGGAGCCGACACTTTCCATGAACTTCATGGTAAACTCCTCGCCTTTTGCCGGTAAATCCGGAAAATATGTGACTTCAAGACACATCAAGGAAAGGCTGGAGAAGGAGCTCGAGGTCAACGTAGGACTTCTCGTGGAACCTACAGATACAACGGATTCCTTCAAGGTATCCGGAAGAGGCGAGCTGCACCTGTCCATCCTTATCGAGAACATGAGAAGAGAGGGCTATGAGCTGGCAGTATCCAAGCCGGAAGTAGTCGTCAAGAGAGGCGAGAACGGCGAGAAGCTGGAGCCTGTTGAAGAGGTAGTCGTAAGCGTTCCTGATGAGTACACAGGACCGGTCATCTCCAAGCTCAACCTGAGAAAGGGCCTGATGAAGCAGATGTATTCAGAAGGCAACGGATATTCAAGGATAATCTATACAGCTCCTACAAGAGGACTGATGGGATACAGGACAGAGTTCATCAATGATACTCATGGTGAAGGAACCATGGTAAGAAGATTCGAGGGATTCGAGCCTTGGAAGGGCGACATTCCTGACAGGATCAACGGTGTGGCTGTAGCTCAGGAAGAGGGACACTGCACTGCATACGCCATCTTCACCATCCAGGAGAGAGTCCAGATGTTCGTCAAGCCGCAGGATCATGTCTATGAAGGACAGATCGTGGGAATGAACGCAAGATCAGACGACATGGTAGTAAATCCTTGCAGAGCCAAGAAGGCCACAAACATGAGAGCTGCCGGAAGTGATGATACCATCAAGCTGACACCGCCGAGAGTTTTCTCCCTTGAGGAGGCGCTGGAGTTCATAGCAGACGATGAGCTTGTCGAGGTAACACCGGACGACATCAGACTGCGCAAGAAGCTGCTTACAGAGCTTGAAAGACGTAAGTACAACAACAGAAACAGATAAATCATTACCGTAAACAACGGAGGGGTATATGCCGGAGATCAGAAAATTCAGAAAAGTGCTCATCGCCAACCGTGGTGAGATCGCGATAAGAGTAATACGTGCGTGCAGAGAGCTGGGGATCAGGACCGTAGCCATCTATTCGGCTGAGGACAAGAACTCCCTGTTCCGCACCAAGGCTCACGAGTCATACGAGATAGGCAAGGGCAAGAGCCCTATCGATGCATATCTTGATATCGATGAGATAATCCGCATGGCGAAGACAAAGGGCTGCGATGCGATACATCCGGGTTACGGATTCCTGTCTGAGAATGCCGATTTTGCAGAGGCATGCGAAGAAGCAGGGATCGCATTCATAGGACCTACTCACGAGATGATGAACCGCCTCGGTGATAAGATCCAGTCCAAAATGGTCGCTGACGAAGTCGGTGTTCCGTGCATCCCGGGTGTTGAGGCTGCCATCAGCAATGACGATGATGCGATCAAGTTCGCGAATGCGGCAGGTTACCCTATAATGCTCAAGGCGGCTGCAGGCGGCGGCGGAAGAGGAATGAGGATCGTCCGTAAGGAAGAGGACCTCCTGCCTCAGTTCCACAGCGCACAGAACGAGGCTGTCAAGGCATTCGGAAACGGGGATATATTTATCGAGAAATACATCGAGGAGCCAAAGCACATCGAGGTGCAGGTCCTCGGAGACAAGTACGGCAATGTTGTACATCTCTATGAGAGAGACTGCTCCGTACAGAGAAGACACCAGAAGGTAGTTGAGTTCACACCGGCTCTGTGCATCACTGATGAGCAGAGACAGGCGATCTGTGAGGATGCTCTCAAGATCGCACGCGCTGTTAACTACAGAAGTGCGGGTACTGTTGAGTTCCTCGTGGACAGGGAAGGAAACCACTACTTTATCGAAATGAATACAAGGATCCAGGTCGAGCATACGGTCAGTGAACTGATCACAGGCATCGATCTTGTTCAGGCGATGATCCTGGTAGCTGAGGGCTACAGACTTGACTCGGAAGAGATCAATATCAAGAGCCAGGACGACATCCAGGTTCGCGGATACGCGATCCAGTGCCGTGTAACGACCGAGGACCCTACCAATAATTTTGCACCTGATACCGGAACGATCACAGAGTACCGCTCTGCTTCAGGAAACGGCATCAGGCTCGACGGCGGAAACGGTTTTACCGGATCTGTCATCACACCGTATTACGACTCGCTGCTCGTTAAGATCTGCTCGCATGACAGGACTTTCAACGGCGCATGCAGCAAGGCGGTAAGAGCTCTCAAGGAGATGAAGGTAACCGGCGTAAAGACCAACATCGGATTCCTTCTGAACCTTCTGAACCACCCGACTTTCCGCAAAGGAGAGTGCAATACCGGATTCATTGCCAACAATCCTGAGCTTCTCAACATCCGCTCCGTTGCGGACAAGGAGGCACAGGTGCTCGACTTCCTCGGCGACATGGTCGTCAACGGCCGTAAGGACAAGGCCGGTACATTCAACATCCCTGTTGTTCCTGAGGTCAGGAGAACAGAGATCGTCGGACTCAGAGGAACCAAGCAGTTATTCGAGGAAAAGGGCGCAAAGGGAGTATCCGACTGGGTACTCGATCAGAAGAAGGTGCTCATTACAGATACATCGCTGAGAGACGCTCAGCAGTCGCTGATAGCAACAAGAGTAAGGACAAGGGACATGGAGAGGATAGCACCTGCCATGGCTCTGTACGGCAAGGACCTGTTCTCATATGAGATGTGGGGCGGCGCTACATTCGACGTTGCGATGAGATTCCTCGGCGAGGATCCGTGGGAGAGACTGGAGACTCTGAGAGGTCAGATTCCTAACGTTCTATTCCAGATGCTCATAAGAGGTGCCAACGCGGTAGGCTACAAGAACTACCCGGACAACACGATCAGGAAGTTCGTCCAGGAGGCGAAGAAGGCGGGCATCGATGTGTTCCGTATATTCGACTCGCTGAACTGGGTGCGCGGCATAGAGGTCGCGCTTGACGAGGTCCTGAATGTCGGAGGCATAGCAGAGCCTGCTATGTGCTACACAGGCGACATCCTTGACGAGAGCCGTGACAAGTATACTCTTGACTACTATGTAAAGATGGCTAAGACGCTCGAAAAACAGGGTGCACACATCATCGGCATCAAGGACATGTCCGGACTTCTCAAGCCGGTAGCTGCATTCAGACTGATCAAGGCTCTCAAGAACGAAGTTGCAGTGCCTATCCACCTGCATACTCACGATACATCGGGTAACGGAGTAGCTACTCTGATGCTTGCAGCTGAGGCAGGCGTAGACATCGTGGATGCTGCATTCAACAGCATGTCCGGTCTGACATCACAGCCGGCTCTGAACTCCTTCGTCGCTGCTCTTGAGAACAGTGAGAGAGATACCAGGATGGATACCAGAGGCCTGCAGAGGATCTCCGACTACTGGAGCGATGTAAGACCTGTATACGGAGACTTTGAGTCAGATCTCAAGGCTACGACAGCTGAGATCTACAGACTCGAGATCCCGGGCGGACAGTATTCCAACCTCAAGCCACAGGTCGAGAGCTTTGGCATCGGATACAAGTTCGACGAGGTCAAGGACATGTATGTCAAGGTCAATAAGATGCTCGGCGACATCATCAAGGTAACACCGTCGTCCAAGATGGTAGGAGACCTTGCGATATTCATGGTACAGAACGACCTGACACCGGAGAACATCGTAGAGAAGGGTGCTGATTTTGACTTCCCTGACAGCGTTGTCACATACTTCGAAGGAATGATGGGACAGCCTGAGTTCGGATTCCCTGAGGACCTGCAGAAAGTAGTACTCAAGGACAGAAAGCCAATCACCGTAAGACCGGGAGAATTGCTGCCGCCTGATGACTTTGACGAGTTCAGGCGCCACCTGACGGAAGATCTCGATCTTGAAGGAACGGATCAGGAGCTCGTTTCGTACTCCATGTACAGCAAGGTATTCGATGACTACATCAAGAAGCTCCGCGAGGTAGGCAACTTCCGCAATATGGGAAGTGATGTGTTCTTCCACGGTATAGCGCTTGGACAGACTGTCGAGGTCGAGCTCAAGCCGGGCAAGATCATGGTCATCACACTTGAAGATATAGGCGATACAGACGAGGCTGGTAACCGTGACCTCACATTCACCGTCGACGGTTACAGAAGAGTCGTCAGCATCAAGGATAAGCAGGCTCTGACCAAGTCGGTAGCAGGATCACAGATCCAGTTCGCTAATCAGGATGACGAGAAGGAGATCGGAGCCAACATTCCGGGAACCATCATCAAGGTGCTCGTATCCGAGGGCGATGAGGTCAAACAGGGTCAGCCGATCGCGATCATCGAAGCCATGAAGATGGAGACCAATGTCATCTCGACAGGCGACGGTGTCATCGCAAAGGTATATGTCAAGGAAGCGGAAAGCGTCAAATCCGGACAGCTGATAGCACGCCTGGAAGATATACAGTAGTAATTAAAAAGGGAGCATATCTGAATAATTGCAGTCCTCATCGCAGGACAATTCGCGAAACGCTTCGTACTTCGCGGGACACTTGCAAAACTCGCTTCGCTCAGACAGTTGCAAGTGTCAGCCGCTCAGTTACTCAGCATTCTTCGGAATTGTCTTGCTGCTCTTGCGGGTTGACAATTCTTCAGATATGCTCCCTTTTATTCAAGACTGTAAAAAACGTGCAGAGAAGCCCGACTTAATGTATAATTGATAGGACCGTGTGGTCTTATGAATAAAAAACACAAATTAATCCCCTAATCAAAATAAAGGTGTAAGCCGAAAGGAGTATTTATCTCATGAAGAAGATTCTTGTTATCAACCCTGGCGCTACTTCGACCAAGATCTGCGTTTTTGAAGATGAGAATGAGGTCATGCGTGTAGGCATCGATCATGATGCTGCTGAGATCGCTAAGTATCCTCATGTCGTAGATCAGGCTCCGTTCAGAAAGGAAGCCATCCTGAAGACTATCGAGGAGAAGGGTTACAAGCTGACTGACTTTGATGCTATCTGCGGAAGAGGCGGACTGTTCAAGCACATCCCGTCCGGTACATACAAGGTAAATGACGCTGTTATCCGCGATATCAAGAATCCTCCTTACGGTGAGCACGCTGCTAACCTCGGAGCATACATCTCCAAGGAACTCGCTGATTCCGTAGGCATCCCTTCATTCTTCGTAGACCCTGTCTGTGTTGATGAGATGGAGCCTCTTGCAAGATATTCAGGACTCGGCCTTGAAGGATTCGAGAGACAGTCGTTCTTCCATCCTCTCAACCATAAGTCGGTAGCCCGCAAGGCTGCAAAGCAGCTCGGCAAGGCATATGAGGAACTCAATCTTGTCATCTGCCATCTCGGCGGCGGCGTATCTGTAGCTGCTCACAAGAAGGGCAAAGTCGTTGACGTAAACAACGTCAAGGATGACGGTGCGATGGGCATGGACAGAGGCGGAGCTCTTCCTGCGAACGCACTTGTAAATCTCTGCTTCAAGGAGGGCATGACCAAGGCTGATGTCAAGAGGATCATCGGACAGGAAGCAGGAATCTACTCATATACAGGAACAAAGGACTTCAGAGTAGTAGAGAATGCTGCATTTGATGACGGTGATGAGAAGATGATGATGGCGTTCAAGGCTATCGCTTATCAGCTGGCTAAGGATATCGGTGCTATGTCTGCAGTTCTCAGATATGATGTCGATGCTATCATCTTTACAGGCGGAATGGCATACTCTGAGAGATTCTGCGAGGAGATCAGCTCATATGTAAGCAAGATCGCACCTATCATGAGATTCCCTGGAGAAGAAGAGATGAAGGCTCTTGCAGAAGGAGCTCTTAAGGCACTCGAGACAGGACACTGGGAGATTTACGAGTAGGCTTTCAAAGAACGATTTTGTTGATGAAAAATCATACTGCATAATGATAAAATCATAGCGGACAACGATAGTTGTCCGCTGCTTTCTTTTCAAGAAAATCATTCCCTGAATCATAGATTAGGGGCCGGAGGGATAACAAAAGTGAAAAGCTGTACCAATAGATTTATAACCATTATTATTCTCTGCATCGGATTTCTGCTGGTGTCCGGTATTTATTTTGCATATTCGTGTTATGCGCTGGAAGGGACAGAAGGAGAGGCTTCTGTAACTGCAGAAAATTTAACTGATCTCGGCGGCCCGAATCTGATTGAGAGAACTTCCACACAGGGCAATTTCGGCCTTCAGAGCTATGGCATCAACATACCAGGAAATGCGATATTCAAATCATCAGATGAAAATGTCGCAAGTGTAGACAGTGGTGGGTATGTTCATATTCATGCAGCAGGTGAAACACTGATAACTATCTCGGGAGATGGAATAGCTGAAAAGAGAGTAACGGTCAGACTGTCAAAAGGAAAGATCCAAAAGCTCCAGCTCAAATACATAAGGGGATATGGCACCAATTTATATGAGCCAACCACGATTCATGTAACTGAAGGCAGCGGTTACTTTTCTTTGTATAACCATTTTGACGAATCATGTTCTCTTTCCATTTTTGCTGACGGAGTAACTGCTGATTATGAGATACTTGATCCTGAAATAATGAATATGGATGAGGACGGAATAATATCTTTCAACGGATTGGGTGAGGGAAGACTCAAGATAACAACAAGAGAGAATGATCTCTATCTGAGCGGAACTTATTACATAAAAATCACTTCTGTAAAATATGATTATTCTCTGTGGATGGAACAGGATAATGTAAAAGCAAAAATGAGCCAGCAGGGCCTCCAGCTCAAGGCAAACTGCACTCCTTCCTCAGCAAACCTTGAATACACGATAACAACTCCAAGTACCGGCATCATAACAGTTGATGATAAAGGGTACGTCACATTTCTCAAAGCGGGGGAAGCTGCAGTCCTGGTGACAGCACCTGAAACCGAAAAATATAGAGAGAAAAAGGTGGTTGTTAAATTTGTTATCACTGAAGACAGAATTGCTCAGGAAATAAAAGGTACTGCTCCTTCTGAAATAGAATTCGGCAAGGATGTCACACTTGATATGAGTGCTTCAACCGTTATCAGTTTTAGCAGCAGCGATAAGACTCTTGCAATTGTAGATGCTGACGGACTGGTCCATTTTCTCAGACCGGGCACGGCTAAGATAACAGTTACGGCATGCCCGACAAATGAGTATCAAGGGGCATCCAGAGTTTTAACAATTACAGCGAGGGACTATAAAGCCGAGGCAGCTGCAGCAGAAGAGAAAGCAGCTGCGGAAAAGGCAAAAGCTGCTGCAGAACAGAAAGCCGCTGCTGAAAGGGCAAAAGCTGCCGAGACAGCAAGGGCCCGCGCGGCAGCAGATCAGGCTCAGGCAAACAATCTTGCTAAAAAACTGAAGAAGCCAAAACTTAAAATTAAAAGGCAGAAGAGAAAGAACAAACTCTCCTGGAAAAAAGTGAAGGGTGCATCCGGATATGTCCTGTATGTCAAATATCCGGGGGCAAGGGAATATGTTCGTGCCGTCACAAAAGGTGCGAATATCAAATCCGTAACGCATAAGGGCCTTACCAGAAAGAAAAAATACAAATACAAGCTGAGGGCGTATGTAAAAGTCGGTAACGCAATTAGTTACGGCCCGTATTCAAAGGTTGTTACAGGGAAAGTAAAATAGGAAAACTTTCAGAAGCCGCATGAAAAAGGATTTAGGTAATATACACAAGTTAAGAAGATGGAGAAACACCATAGACAATCTTTCAAGGCAGACAGGCATGAGCCTGAGGGATGTATGTGATTACATCGATTCAGCATATAACGAAGATGGTGTCAGTTTTTATGTCAAACTTCCAAGAAAGAGAGAGACCTATATAGGGATCGGGATGGCGTTCAGACAGACTGTTGATGAAATAAACAGATGGATCACAGAATACGGCGGGAAACGGAGACTGTATGCCAAGGATATCAGTGAAGATCTGGTATGGCTGTATCTCATCAGTGCTAATGCCCGGGCTGATAATAATGGGATCAATTATTTCAGAGAATATGAAGAGTACCAGTCGGTAGCATATGCTGTATTCCGTGAGAGATGGGATGAGATAGTACTTGGGCAAGAGGCCACTGCAGATGTTGAGATCAGCCTCGGACAGGCTGAATATGGGCCTGAATATGATGGGCTCAGGGAGTTTGTGGCTGAGCACATGGACGCTTTCAAGACGGCATATGCAAAACCAAGGGCATACCTTGACCGCTATGTTGAAAGTATACTTACTGCATGCAGAACACATCCTTCACTGAATTCACTCAGAAGTCTCAACTCCCTCCGTGGCTACCTTGATGACAGCATGATCAATTTTCTCAGCGGAAACAGCGAGACTATAAACGTTATAGACAAAAGGACCGGGAAGAGAACAATTAACATCAAGCATGTACCAAAAGGCAGGAAGAAGCACATAAACCTCTGCCTGTCGCTGGGAATGACACTGGATGACATAAACAGATATCTTGAGATGATGGGATATGCACCTCTTGATATTCTGGATAAGAACGAAGGCAGACTGGTATCACAGCTCACTGAATGGGAAAGGACGCATCCGATACAGAGAGCATTCAAGTCTAAATACATCGACGGCAACACCGCTGTACAGCTGACTGAGACGGAGGAGCATACTGCAGTAGAGCAGATGCTGCAGATGAAAAGCGAAATTACGGAATGAATTGTTACTTCAGTAAATATGAACCGATATTCGGATCGTGGCACATAACCGGAGAACTCGGATCAGGGGCAGAGGGACATCTGTACCGGATCAGCAGAGAGGATGCTCTCGGTAATGTGTTTTACTCTGCTTTGAAAGCGATCACCATACCTGCGGGAGGTAAAGCAGAGGTCGAATCTCTGATTGCCGGCGGCATGAGCGATGATGAAGTGAAATCATATTTTCGCAATATTCTCGATGATACTTCACAGGAATTTGAGCTTCTCGAAAAGCTCAAGGGCAACAGCAATATCGTCAGCTATGAAGACCATGAAGTATTCGAACGTGAAGACAGTTTTGGATGGGATATTCTGATCAGACTGGAGGAACTTATTCCTCTGGTACAGCACTCAATATATAGCAGAATGGAAGAGCCCGAGATCATCCGGATGGCTGCAGACCTTTGCAGAGGCCTGGAAGTATGCCGGAAGTTCGGTGTTGTACATAGAGATATAAAGCCGGAAAATATATTCGTCTCTCCGGCAGGCAGCTTCAAGCTGGGGGATTTCGGTATCGCGAGAATCATCGAAGAGAGTGCAACTTCGCTGTCCCGCAAAGGCACTTATACATATATGGCGCCTGAAATATACTGGGGCAAGCCTTATGACCACACTGCCGATCTGTACTCGCTTGGCATGGTAATGTATCAGTATCTTAACGATGGTCGTTTGCCGTTTATGCCTCAGTACCCTGACCCCGTAGGATATCAGGATGGAGAGATGGCATTCACTAAAAGAATGAAAGGTGAAGAGCCGGTTCCTGCGCCGCGCACAGGATCAGACGGGCTGAAGTCGATTGTGCTCAAAGCATGTGCTTACAATCCGGCTGACAGATATACAGATGCAGGAGAAATGCTCAGGGACCTGGAGGCGCTTTCGGAAGGATTCTCTGTAGCTGCGGGTGCATATTTTGCCGGAAAGAAGCCTGCTATTGACAGGCGCAGAAAAACGGCAGCGATCATCGTAGGGCTTCTGATATCCGCAGCCGTAATAGCATATGCTCTGATTCCTAAAGAAGTAGAAGATATCGAAGTATCCGGACTTGAAGATGGTGCAGAAGTATATATCGGAGATGAACTCTCGCCGGAATATACAGTCGTACCTGACTGGTTTAAGGACGAGCCGGTCACTTTTGAAACTGATAATACTGCTGTGCTCAGCACCGATGAAACAGGCGGGCTGAAAGCAGGCGTCCCGGGAGAAGCAGTACTCACCATCAAAGCACGTGAGTACTCAGAAAATATCCGGGTCAAAGTCATACCTAAGGTGACTTCCATTGAGGGTGTTGATGAGTCTATCTCCATGACGACCGGGAATACTCTCACACTCGAACCTTTACTGAAGCCGGAACAGTTTGCAGCAGAACCTATCACATATAACACGTCCGATGAGAAGATTGCGACAGTCAGCACAGAAGGGACCATCACTGCTGTAGCTGCGGGCGAGACTGAACTGACTATATCTGCAGGAGGGTGTACATTTAAATCAAAAATTACGGTCGCCGATCCGACAGTGGTTTACAGATCAAATTCTTCAGGCAACAGAAATAGTTCAGGAAGTAAAAAGAGCTCAGGCTCCGGTTCGGGTAAAGCCAGCAAAGGCTACTTTGATGCGGGCGACGATGAGTCTTTCTGATAGTCTGGAATAACTACATATAAAGTCAATGATCTGCGGTAAATCCGCAGATTTTTTATCAGGAATGGTTTTATTGAAAGCTTAGATAGTATTACATTTTATAATTACTCATAATAGGACAACAAGAAATCAGGAAAGGAGTCATTGTATGTATATAAAGAAAATAACATGTATGTTTCTGGCGTTTATGATCGCAGTGACATTCATGCCGGCATACGGATTTGCAGCTGGGGATGGTCCGGCAAATCCTGATGATTATGTAATCACTGATGGAAGTGAGGCTGACGGATCTGATGAAACCACAGATGGTGATAATCAGGGAACAGAGGGGACTCTGCACTTCGAAAAAGAGTCAGATACCTTTGATATGAGTGAACATCTTGAGGGTGATGAGGATTATTACTATGACTATGCATATTATACTCTCAAGGTAATAAACGGCAGCAATATGAGTTATGTCTCTTCGAATACTGAAGTTGCTTTCATAGAAAGCTCAAATGATGAAAGTGCAATATTATATGTAAGAGGTGCAGGAGAAACTGATATCACAGCTTATTCCGGTGATGGACAATCTGCTGTGTTTAAATTGTCAGTCACGGCATCTGTAAAGCAACTGAGTATATATACTGATGGCTCATATGGTGTTGGTGATTCTTTTGATATGAGATATGAAGTCATCCCATCATGCCTTCATGACAGCGCTGACATAGAATGGAGCAGTTCAGATAGCAATCTGGCCTCAGTAGACGGAAAGGGACGAGTTACTCTTAAAAAATGCGGAGATGTAACCATAACTGCGAAATGCGGTGATATCACAGCATCGAGGGAGATAAACTGGTCTAATAATACCTTCTCAAATGACGAGTTCGAATATAGTGTGGCAGGTAAAAGTGAAGCGACAATAACGAAGTATAAGGGTAGCAACACAGAGATAGTTATCCCTTCAGAGATTGACGGTTATACAGTTACTGCTGTCGGAGAAAAAGAGTATTATCATGAAAGCTTCATCCCGGCAACGGTAAAGGTAAAAAAAGTAATCCTTCCCGAGACTTTGAATCGGATAAATGATAATGCTTTTCGTGACTTGTCAACATTAGAAGAAATCAATATACCGGATTCAGTTACATATATAGGCACATGTGCATTTTCCGGATGTGAAAACCTGAAATCTGTTCATCTGCCGGCAGGACTCAAAAGTCTGGGAGAGTACGCCTTTCAAGATAATAATAGAATTACTGAAGTGACAATACCGGATGGAGTGCAGACCATCGGGGAGTTCGCTTTTCTGGATTGTGACAGGCTTCAAACAATTACATATAACACGGATGCAGATGTTCCACTGGGAATGGCCGAGAGCTGTGGTTATCTTTCGAAAGTAACATTTAACGGACATCCGAAAAAGATATCGGAAGGGGCATTTGCATATTGCACTAAACTTAAAGAAGTTACTCTCAGTGATGGGCTTGAAGAAATAGACGAGTCTGCATTTTGCTCACGCGGATGGGAAGAAAATCCTGTGGAGATGAACATAAAATTACCGGATAGTCTGAAACGGGTAGGAGATAATGCCTTTTCAAATTGCTTTATCGAAACTCTTAACATTCCGAAAAATGTGGAATACATGGGCCCTACGAGTGGCATAGGCAGTTTTACTGTAGATAGCGAAAATGCAAACTACTCAGCAAAAGACGGAGTTCTCTTTAATAAGGATCAGACCATTTTGATCGCTTACCCTTCCCGGAATGAGCGACGTCATTATGAGGTCCCAAGCGGAGTAAAAGAGATAGGCCCGAATGCCATGTCTGAGATCGATTACGAGTATTATGGAAAGGGTCTTAAGCAGGTAGTTTTCCCTGAGACTTTGAAAACAATAGGCGACAATGCCCTTGATGAGGAGCTTGAATACATTTTTCCTAAATCACTGGAGTCTATTGGCGCCGAGAATATGAATGAGCATTACAATAATCAAAACCAGTTGTACTATAGAGGCACTGAAGAAGACTGGAAAAACATAGATATAGATGTTTACCGGAATGACTACCTGTGTAATGTAAACAATATAGTTTGCAATTATAAAACAACGGGTCTCAGGCTGTCATCGTCAATAGTCAATATCCACAAGGATTACGATGGCTATTATATGAATAAATACGTAAGACTATATACTCAGCCGGATGGGAAAGAAGTAAAACAGGAAATAAACACGGCTAATAATTCTGTAGCAAATATCTCATATAGTGACGAAAAGGGCATGTACAGTGTGTATGGCAACATGCCGGGAACGACCGTCATAATGATATATTACGGCGGCTACTCAGTCCCGCTTACCGTTACTGTTGATAATAATATTGATCCGGAAGCACCTAGGCCATACGTAGCACCTGCTCCATACGTAGCACCTGCATCAAACGCAGCTCCAGCGTCAAACGCAGCACCTGCGGAGGTTGTTGATCTTCCTGCAGTTAAGATATCCAAGCCTAAGGCTGCTAAAAAGGCGGCAACTGTAAAGTGGAAAAAGGTAAGCAAAAAGAATAAAAAGAAGATTTCCCGAATAGAGATACAGTACAGCCAGGCACAAAACTTCAGTTACTATTCAACAAAGACAGTGAAAGTAAGCAAGAGATCCCTTAAAATCAAGAAGCTTACGAAAGGAACAACATATTACATCAGGATACGCGGATACAAATATATCAACGGTATAAAACACGTATCGCATTGGTCTGCTGTTAAGAAGGTCAAGGCGAAGTAGTTAACTGATAATCTCATGCTACTGAATATATGAAGGGATATTAAACATGAAAAAGCGGATTTATGGGTAATCAAAAAATCTGTAGGAATCTCCAAATAATCTGTAGGACGAATCTGTAGGAATTGCAGAAAAGACACCTGCAGACGGCATTTCTGAAAAGTGTGAGATTACCAACACAAAAAAACAAGATA